>JGI26083J51738_10000099_pt1 | contig 39342 bp, 35 predicted proteins | sample SaaInl85LU_5_DNA_FD_51738 | JGI IMG/M metagenome (IMG submission 51738)
GTCGTAACATCCTCATTAAAATCTACAAACGTCCAATCCTTCACTATATAATCTTGGCTATTATCCGCAAAACGAAAGTCTGCTAAGTAAAAAATCGTGCTATCCACAAAAGTATCATCCAAGTACGAGCTAATGATAACTCGCAGATAGTCTTCATCATTACCATCATCTCCACCAAACTTTTTACTAAATCCACTTCCTTGTTCCATATCACGAGCCGTATAGGTTGCATTGGTAAAATACGCCCCAGAAATGAACGTCGGCTCATCTAGTTTGATATATGCTCCATTTCCGGTGCTGACCATATAATTTGGAGTTCCACTAACACCACTACCAGTGATAGCACTATACTGATTGGTAAATCCTGCAGTAACCGTATCGGTCATATTGCTAAGTGCCCATCCACTCCAACTTCCCCAAGCATCATTGTAAGCATTGTTCCACGTTCTTCCGTAATGGGTAAACCCAGCACTACCGTCTACTCCATTATTAAAGGTATCCGCTTTAGCCAACGGTAGGTTATCAAAGGTAGAATACACACGTGGGTGGGTAATCTGAGCGAAGGTGGCTTGCACCAAAAATGCTGTGAAAATTAGGAGTAGATTTCTTTTCATGANNGTTATGATTTGATGGTATAATTAATGTTGATTTTAAAATTTCTGCCCAGCAACGGTGTGCGTGGTTGCGTAAAGTAGGGTGTATTTAGCACATTGCTGGCTACCGCTCCTATTCTGATTTGTGGCCATTCGTAGTAGCCTCCTAGTTCATAAAGTTGGTAAGGATCTAATGAGCTTATATTATCGGANGAGTAATAATTANTNCTCACCATGTGTGCATTGGCATATAGACCCAAATTGCTGTGAACTACTGTAAATGTTAGGTTACCCGTAAGCTGCGGGGTGAATATGAGCTGCTTTCCATTTCGTGTATCATTCTCATCTTCATACTGATAAGTGGCACGTACATAATTTATATTTGCCTGAGTAAGTAGTCGTATCCCCTTAAATTTCTTCTCGTGATTCGCCGTAAGTACGGCACCATAAACCATTACACTGTGAATATTTACGGGTGAGATTTCAGTAGCTCCTGTCCATTGTATCCAGTTTTCAAAAGTACCAATATGCGGATTTATCGTTACCTGCATATTTTTTCCGTAGCGGCTTAACTTTGCTTCTGCTTTGTAGCCTTGTTCTGGTAGTAAGGAGTCGTTGCCCATTTCCTTCCCAGGGTTATACCAGTAAAGCTCATTGAGCACAGGTAGTCGATATACACGCTGTACACTTGCAGTCCATTGGTATATTTTAGCAAACCCACCATTTGCCGTTAACCCACCGCTCGTTGCTAACTTTCCTTCATAGGCTATGGTGTTTTGGTGCAGCTCTAGTTTCACTTTTTTGAATCGCTTAGCTATATCAAAAAACACTCGTGGTCTATTCCAAGTTGCATTTGCTACTAACGCTTCTGACTCATAGTTGGCCATATCCAGTGCTGCTCCAAGTCTGGCAGACCACGTTCTTTTAAAATACTTGCTTACTGATGCAGTANTATTCACATTGAGTACTCGGCTATCGGTGGTCTCTCCGCTTTTCCAATTATCAAAAACAATCTGTTCTGCCCATAGCTGATTTGCTATTTCCCACACCCAGTAATTCCGAGATCTATGACGAAACTTATTCACCATCATAGCATTAGCATCCTGCTGTCTACTTTTATTTATCTGATAAAAAGGAGGAGGAATACCACGCTCAGCCCCTTGCAGATATAACGTATTGGTCCATTGACTTCTGGCCCATTTGTACCCTACGGTTTGTAGTATGCTCGCTCTTTTAAAATCGGTATTAGGCTGTACATCTGGCATATTATAGTGGTCAAGATCCACCACATTTTCAGACTGTGTAGCGATACCGCTTATTCCGTAGTACCATTTTTTCTTGCCAGTTACATATTTCACAGTGGCAGAATATTCCTCTTGTGTACTGCCACTAATCCCTAGATGAAGCCCGCGAGGACTATTAAGAGAAGAGAGGCTGATGGCATCACCCATATTTTGAACTCCGGTGCTATTTGCATCAGCTTGGCACAGACTAAGTCCACCAAAATGAGCTGCATCTATAATGCTCAAGTCCATCGTACCATTCATACTACTCTGCATATTAGCCCCATTGATAAGGATAGGCGTTTGTTGTGTGCCAAGACCTTTATAACTTGGAGTGCTGAGCACACCTGCACCTCTGCTGCGTATGAAAATACCGCTTTGTTTCTGCAATAGCTCAGCAAAGTTTTGACTGGGGTTGGCTTTGAGCAGTGTTTGAGATATCAGATTTCTATCTACACTCTGCTTCATCACAGCTATGGTAGCAGAGTCTAATATCCGAGGCATAACTGTATCCTTACGTGCTAAACGTTCCGTCTTGACCTGTCCCATTGCGGCGAGGCTAAGTATAGATAGTATGACAGCTAGTGCTGATTTCACTGGTTGGTTTTTTATTCCGTTATCAAACACAATAACCCAAGAGGCAAAAATTTTATAAAAGTCTGGCGTACGAGTACACTTAAGGCTCTTACAGCTTTTCTTCCCGAAAGCATATTGAGTACTAATAGCATAAGTAGGTCTTCTGACTTAGTTCCTAATGTTGCGACCTTCCCATCCCGTAATGTCGGGACAGTGGTATTGAGATAAGCAACATTATAGTAGAACAATACAGCTGCGGGTACAGTGCAAGATTTTCACTTGGCTTCCCTTAACTTTTGCTAATGCAATGTTAAGGCAAAAAAATTGTGCAGAACTATCGTGTGGAAATGTTGGCTATTTTATAGTTATTTGATGTACTATTTTAATTTAGTCTAAATAAACATAAAAATGATAAGAGAACGAATCAAAAACGAAACCGCACAAAACCATAAAGACGTAGAAGCTGTAGGCTTCAGCGGGCAGATAATGAGCGGTAGACTCACACTAGACGAGTATAAAAAACTTATTTTAACCAATCTTATGCTAAACAAGGGATTTGAGGCACAGTGGTCAGAACTAGACTTCGAAATTCCAAAAGATATAATGCTAGAGCAACGCAGAAAAACTGCTACATTAGAAAAAGATGCAAAGGCACTTGGAGTTTCAATACCGGATACAGATAATCCACTATTTCCCGCTGATACATATGAGGCATTTATCGGTTCACTCTACGTTTTTGAAGGGAGTACACTCGGAGGTGCTATCATTTATAAACAACTGAAACAAAATGCTAATCTTAGCACGTTGGATGATTTTCATTTTTACTCCTGCTATGGAGAGAGGCTAGGTATGATGTGGAAGATTTTTCTAGATCACCTAAATGAAATAGAAGATACTTTGAAGGTAGACAAAGCCATTGAAGCAGCCAAGACAACTTTTGATATAACCAAAAATNCTTTTGTACGGATGAACCAAGAGACGTTTTAAATTTCTAATCAAAATTACGCTCAACTGCAATATATTTGCCCTCCATGGCAACAACACAAGACTTATCAAGAGGAATGTTTCTACGCTACAACGGCCAGTTATGCCAAGTAGTAGACTACCAACATACAATGCCGGGTAAAGGTGGAGCTTTTTATCAGGTAAAAATGAAGAATGCCATCACTGGCAAATCGATGGAAAATCGATTTAGAAGTGGTGAAACGATAGACGATGTACGTGTAGATCTCATAGAAATGCAGTACCTATACAAAGATGGCGACAACCTAATGCTGATGAATACCGAAACGTATGAGCAGGTGGCAATTCCCGAAACTATGATGGGAGAGCAAATGAAATTCATCAAAGAGGAGATGATTTTGGGTGTTTATTTTGATGATGGAAATCCTATCATGGCTGACGCTCCTAAGCATGTAGTGCTCGAAGTAACCTACAGTGAGCCAGGCATAAAAGGTGATACCGCAAATAATCCACTAAAACCTGCTACTTTAGAAACTGGTGCTGTTATAAACGTTCCCCTATTTGTAGAAAGCGGTACCAAGATAAAAGTAGATACACGCACAAGCGAATACATAGAACGTGTGAGATAAGACCATCATTCTAGCGTAAAGATACAAAAGGGAGTGAGTTCGTAGAATTCACTCCCTTTTGTATCTTTACGCTAATATTCATCAAAAAAAGAGTTTCATTTGTGGCTGAGCATTTTACAATATGAAAGTACTGAACGCATCATCCAATTTTCTTGGCATAACGGAGCATGCATATTATAAATACAAATCATGCCAATGTGTTGTCCAACAGCTACCCTATGAGCATACATCAAGCTATAAGCAGGGTTCACATAAAGGTCCAAAAGCTATATTATACAACTCCCAGTTCGTAGAGTATTACGACATAGAATTGGACTCCGAATCGTATAAAAATTGCGGTATCACCACGGTAAGACCAGTAGATTTTGAAGGTGTAATAAATGAAGATGCTATGCAACTCATTTACAAGGAGACTAAGAAATATTTAAATGACGATAAGTTTCTAGTAAGCCTTGGTGCCGAGCACACCATTAGCTACGGTGTATTCAAGGCATTTCAAGAAAAATGGGAAGACATAGGCATACTACAACTGGATGCACATAGTGACTTACGCCAAGAGTACGAGGGGAATAAATGGTCACACGCGAGTGTAATGGCCCGTATACTTGAGTTGGCACCGCCTATCTTTCAGGTAGGAATACGAGCACAGTGCATAGAAGAATCTCAACTTATCCAATCATCTGATAATATCCATTGCTACTACGCTCACCAAATATGGGGAAATGACGAGTGGATGGATGAGTTGGTAACCAAGCTGCCTAAGAACCTTTACATCACCATAGATACGGATGGTTTTGACCCGAGTATATGCCCAAGCGTAGGCACACCAGAACCAGGAGGCCTGCAGTGGCATCCTACGCTCAAACTATTACGCAAAGTATTTGAAAAATGTGATGTAAAAGGATTTGATATTATGGAGCTCAACCCACCTACCCACGATGATACAACAGCTTACACCATGGCACAACTATGCTATAAACTCATTGGTTATAAATTTTGCCTATAGAATTTCTGCATACTTTGGTTATAATACTTTGACGAAAGGATGGCTTACTCCACCCTAAATTATCTTACTTTGTACTAAGCAATGCAGGTATACTTAGATAACGCGGCTACTACTCCCATGGACGTACACGTCATAGAGAAAATGACTGAGGTAATGCACGATTGCTATGGCAATGCAAGTGCTATACACGGTCAAGGCAGAAAAGCAAAAGCTGTAGTAGAGATGGCTCGTAAGCAAATTGCCAAAACTCTAAATTGTGTAGGTAGCGAGATTATATTCACAGGAAGCGGAACCGAAGCCGATAATATGGCTCTGCGTTGTGCCGTAAATGACCTCGGCGTAAATCATATTATTACGAGCAATATAGAACACAAAGCTGTACTCGATACTGCCAAAGAACTGGAAGCAAAAGGTTTAGCTCAAGTAAGCTACGTCAAAATAGATGAGTACGGTAGAGCAGATGTGAAAGACCTAGAGAGACTGGCAGAGGAAAACCCGAAAAGTTTGATAAGTCTAATGCACGCTAACAACGAAATAGGTACACTAAATGATGTAGCGGCAATTAGCAAAATAGCTCGAGCCCATGATTGCTATTTTCATACAGATACTGTGCAAACTATCGGTCATTACCCTATAGACTTAAAAACGTTGGACGTAGACTTCATTGCATGTTCGGCTCACAAGTTTCACGGACCAAAAGGAGTTGGATTCTTATACAAAAACAAATCACTACGCATACGCCCACTCATGACAGGAGGAAGCCAAGAAGGTTCGCTACGAGCAGGAACTGAAAACGTAACCGGTATAGCAGGTCTCGCTAAAGCACTAGAAGTAGCATCACGAAATATCGAAGTAAAAATAGACACCGTACAACGCACCAAGGCTTACCTCAAAGAGCAGTTAGAAAAAAACATAGCCGGTGTCTCTTTCAATGGAGATATAAGTAACGAGGGCGGTTTATACACCGTACTGAATGTTAGTCTCCCTCCTCACGATAATGCAAGCACACTACTTTTTCAGCTCGACATGAATGGAATATGTGCCAGTGGAGGATCTGCTTGTAATAGTGGTGCAGTGGGTTCTAGTCACGTATTAGAAGGCATTGGTCATCCTATAGACCGATCGGCTGTGCGATTTTCGTTTAGTAAATATACCAAGCGTGAAGAGCTCGACTATACCGTTGCGACATTGAAGGAACTTTTCAAAAACCCTTAGCCTTCACCAGCTGCTTATTTTTAACAATCCTAAATGATACTTGGGTTACATGCAGTATGTAATTACCGCTGTACTATTGCTCAAAATATAACATTCATAAAAGATGAAAGCATTTGGAGTATTATTCACTTTCGTATTAGCATTTGCAGGTTGCAATGGTCAATCTGACCAAGTTAAAACGTTATCACAAAAGGATTTAGCAAGTAAAGTACAACAAGAAAATGTCGTCCTAATAGATGTGCGAACTCCAGCCGAAATAGCGAGCGGCTATATTCCGGAGGCCGACTTGTTCATAGACATTAAAGATTCTGACTTTGAGCAAAAGATAAGTGAGCTTGACACCAGTAAAACATATGTAATGTACTGTCGAAGTGGAGCCCGAAGTGGCCGAGCGGCGAATCTGATGGTAGAAAAAGGTTTTGTAAACGTGTACAACCTACAAGGCGGCATATTGGCCTATACCGGACAACTGAAACAGTAAATAGCACATTGGCCTTGACAATAAAACTCATACGCGGCATATTATTAACGCTCATACTCGTTGTCGGTGCGTTATTTATAAAAGGGTGGCTAGGATTTAATGCCATTCTTATCTCACTTGTATTGGGGATCATCGTCGGGAATATCATCACCTTACCTGACTCTTTCAATCCTGGCATAAAATTTTCCAGCGGCAGATTTTTGGAAGTAGCCATTATGCTGATGGCTTTTAGCATAGACTACGGAAGTTTTCTTCGTCTGGGATGGGAAACCATACTCATAGTGGTGGTTACTATGGCGGCGGTCTTACTTATGACCGTATGGCTCGGCAAAAAAATGGATTGCCCAAGTAGTGCAGGATTGCTCGTAGGATTTGGCACTGCGATATGTGGCTCTACGGCCATTGCCGCATTGGCTCCCAGTGTGAGCGAAGACAAAAGTGATATGGGCATTGCCATGGCGGTGGTAAACCTATACGGTCTTATTGGGATGTTATTCTTACCCGTACTTACCTCTGAGTGGCTATCCGATCTTCAAAACAGTGTATTACTAGGTGCAAGTCTCCATTCGGTAGGCAACGTAGCAGGTGCAGGATTTGCGATGAGTGATGCCGTAGGTGAAATGGCCGTTACCGTAAAGTTGGGAAGAGTAGCTCTTCTTACTCCTGCCCTGCTCATATTGACCCAGTTTACCGACAAGAATAAAAAGACATCTACCAAAGAAAAATTTAAACTTCCTTACTACTTAGTCGTGTTCATTTTCATATCTGTAGTTGTTTCTATTTTCCCGCTTCCGAATTCTGTATTAACTATGAGTAAGCAAGGTAGCAGCTTTCTGCTAGCCATGGCTATGGCTGCAATTGGGCTCAAGGTAAGTTTTAAAACTCTCGTAGGTTCAGGTAAAAAAGGATTGGTATTTGGGGCTATATTGTTTGCTTTTCAGCTCATAGTTATTGGGCTGCTTATGCTGGTTTTAATGCGATAATTTTACGATACTTGTACGATGAAATACATCGTATGCCTTTCCGTCTTTTTCTGTTATTGCTCTTCGCCAACGCCTGCTAACCGTGCAGAACTAAGTGAAGAAGTAGCTACGCTCATAGAGCAATGGCACCGCGATGCGGCAAATGCCAACCTAGAAGGATACATTGGCCTAATGGACAGCACCTGCAACTACATAGGTACAGACGCTACCGAAAACTGGAAACGCTATGAATTTGCTTCTTTTTGTAAACCGTACTTTGATAAAAAGAAGACTTGGAACTTCACCACGGCACAACGTGATGTTCGCGTAAACGCAACAGGTAATACCGCTTGGTTTGACGAGATACTAGATACACACATGGGCACGTGCCGAGGCTCGGGAGCACTAGAACTTAAAAATGGCGAATGGAAACTTATGCAATATGTATTGAGTGTTGCTATTCCTAATGAGAGTATGGAGGCGGTTAAGGAAGCTAAGTTTGAGGGGGATTCCTCGTTTAAGTCTAAGATTAAGTTTAAATCTAAGATTAAAGGGTAAGTGAATAGAAACTAGATGAGAGGTCAATAAATACAAACTCAAATGACAAGTTCAGGTTCAAGTTCAAATAAAGTAGTTACTCTTATAACTCTATGTATATTCTTTTTTTCTTGTTCAAATAACTTGAATCAGAAAAATTTAATCGGCAAATGGAAAGAACATATGGGCTGTGGAGACAAAGACTCAACCTCAACGAATGTTTTTGGCCAATATTTAGAGTTTCTTCCAAACGATAGCTTCACTTCACTTGAAGAAATTTATAAGAAATCAAAAGGAATGTGGTCATTGGATGATAAGGAACTTACCCTTAACTTTGATTCAATCACTTCCTTAACATTTCCAATAGACACATTTAGTCAGGACTACTTCCACTTTACAATTGACAAGGATTCTAACTTGATATGTATAGGTTCTTTTGAAAGATTAGAGGATAATCTCGCTGACTAATGTCCCTCTTCCCTCTGCCATCCGACCACAGTAAAAACTACCTACCAAAAGATGGAGAAGTGAATTACCACGGGGCTATATTCTCTGCGGAAGATGCAAATCGCTTCTACGATACACTACTCCACACTATCGACTGGAAGAATGATGAGGCTATCATCTTTGGGAAACGAATCATCACCAAACGCAAAGTGGCGTGGTATGCAGAAGAACCTTTTGAGTATACCTACTCCAAGGTAACCAAAAAAGCCCTACTCTGGACACCGGAACTAGTAGAAATAAAGAAGCTAGCAGAACAACATTCGGGCGAGACCTACAATTCCTGCTTGCTTAATCTGTACCACGATGGCTCTGAAGGAATGGCGTGGCACAGCGATGGTGAAAAAGACCTAAAAAAAGACGGAGCAATAGCTTCTTTGAGCTTTGGTGCAGAGCGAAAATTTGCCTTTAAACATAAAGAGACCAAGGAGGTGGTGAACATATACTTAGAAAGTGGCAGCCTTTTGGTAATGAAAGGAAGCACACAAACGCACTGGCTGCACCGTTTACCACCCACCAAAAAAGTGCATACTCCGCGAATTAACCTCACTTTCCGTACGATAATTACACCATAAAGTATTCTCAAAAAAAACAAACATAACGTATTGAAAATGAGCGGTATTTGTACCTTTGAACTCTGATGAAGGTTAAAAATCTGAAATGGGGACCTAGCGGACCACGACCATTGCCCAAAGGGTACAAGAGTTGGCTAGACTATTGGATTAAAAACTATGGAGGAGTAGCAACAGGATGTGCTAACAAAGACTGCGAAAACAAAGCGGCCGTAGGTGGTCACGTAATGCCTCCCGATGGCAAACGTAGCAACCACTGGTTCATCATTCCATTATGCGAAGGCTGTAATTCCCCAAGCAATCGACACGAATTTGAGGTTGCCCAAAGGCATCTGGTAGGCATTAGCAATCAGTTGTCATAATTCTAACTGCAGCGAAATGCCTTACTAACTTCGCTATGTCAAACTGTTTATCTTCGCAATTCTGAAGGATATACTGCTCATAACGCCACCCTTTACCCAACTCAATACGCCCTACCCCGCTACTGCGTATCTCAAAGGTTTTTTGAATACCAAGGGGATCAGTACTTATCAGATGGACTTGGGCATAGAGGTGATTCTGCACCTATTTTCCAAACAAGGACTAACCGATGCATTTTCCTACGCGGATCAAAACGAGACCATCCGTTCTGAAAATGCTCAACGCATATATGCTCTCAAAGGTGAATACCTCCAAACCATAGAAGGAGTCATTACTTTTTTACAAGGTAAAAATCCAAGTCTTGGTCGCCAGATATGCACCGACCAATACTTACCTCAAGCAAGCAGGTTTACACAATTAGACTACCTCGATTGGTCTTTTGGCTCTATGGGGATCGCTGACAAGGCCAAACATCTCGCCACCTTGTATATAGAAGACCTCACAGATTTTACAAAAGAGTGTGTAGACCCAGACTTTGGTGTGAGTAGATATGCCAAGCAATTGGGCAAAAGTGCCAACTCCTTTGATGAACTATACGAAGAATTATCCTACGAATACTCGTATATAGATGCCATAACCCTGCATATATTAGCAGAAAAATTAGCCGTGGTAAAACCAAAATTGGTTTGTCTATCGGCTCCTTTTCCTGGCAATCTTTTTAGTGCTTTCCGCTGTGCTCAGTATATCAAAGAATACCATCCCAACATAAAAATAGCCTTAGGCGGTGGATTTGCTAATACAGAACTACGTAGCGTGAGCGACCCTCGTGTTTTCGATTTTGTAGACTTCATCACGCTAGACGATGGTGAATTGCCTATCGAATTACTTCATCAGTTTGTGTTATCCGGCAAATCAACGACCGACTTCCTGTTCAAACGCACCTTCGTATGTGAAGCAGGTACTGTGGTTTACAATAATTTTTCGCTCCGTAAAGATTACAAACAAGCTGACCTTGGCACACCTGATTATTCCGATTTACTCTTGGACCACTACATCAGTGTAATAGAAGTAGCCAATCCTATGCATAGCTTATGGACCGACGGCAGATGGAACAAACTCACCATGGCCCACGGATGCTACTGGGGAAAGTGTACCTTTTGTGATGTATCGCTCGATTATATAGGCAGCTATGAACCCATAGCCGCAAGCATATTAGTAGACCGCATGGAAGCAATCATTGCTCAAACCAATGAACGCGGATTTCATTTTGTAGATGAGGCGGCACCTCCTGCATTAATGCGAGAATTAGCCTTAGAAATAATTCGTCGTGAGCTAGACGTCACGTGGTGGACGAACATCCGATTTGAAAAGAGTTTCACTTACGACCTATGTGTATTGCTCAAAAAAAGTGGCTGCATAGCTGTAAGCGGTGGACTAGAAGTAGCGAGTGACCGCCTACTAAAACTCATAGACAAAGGCGTAACCGTGGAGCAAGTAGCGAAGGTAACCAACCATTTTACTCAATGTGGCATTATGGTACATGCGTACCTGATGTATGGATACCCAACGCAAACCGAGCAAGAAACCATAGATAGTCTGGAGATGGTTCGCCAACTGTTTGAAGCAGAAGTGATTCAATCGGGTTTTTGGCATCAATTTGCCCTTACGGCTCATAGCCCCGTAGGACTTGACCCAGAGGCATATGGCATCAAGCCACACCTGGAAGAAATAACCTTCGCCAATAATGATGTGCAGTTTACCGATAGTACGGGTATAGATCACTCTAAGTTTAGCTACGGCCTCAAAAAATCCCTCTACAACTATATGAACGGTATTGGCTTTGATACTCCGCTATACGAATGGTTTGACGCGGAAAAAACCGGGTTTGAAATGCCTACAACGCAGATAGAACCAGACTACATATCGCATTGCTTAAGCAAAGACAGCACCGCACTCCCACGAGCCACAGACAAACTTGTATGGATAAACGCACTTCCGCTTATAACGCAGGAAAAAGATTATCTCACATTCACCTTTCATACTAAAAATGCTTCAGAAACCATAGAACTGAACACGGAGCTTGGCTTGTGGCTCAATGAATGGATTACGCAAATGCATTACACCACTGCGAGTGTTATTACCTTTAAGCAGTTTAAAGAATCTTTTGAAGCCGCGTATGATAACATAAAGCATCTGTGGAATAGTGAAGCGATGGAGGTAGCCCGAGAGTTTGGATTGTTAGTGTTGTGAGGTTCAAAGAAATATTCTGAAGTTAGAATATAACATTGACACCCAAAATTTAGGTTTAATGTTTGATCTTTTGAGAAAAGTATAGGTAGGGTGGAGTGAAAATAAATTTTAACCTTTTATTTGAGTTTGCTACATCAACTCCCACTCAAAAGTAGGATGTCCTGATTTGCCCGAGCTATTGTAAAAATTAACGAAACGCAGCTTGTATATAAAGCCGGCATTGCTGGCGATAACATATGTCTTGTTGGTTACTATTTCATATCCGCCGCTGGCGAGGTTAAAGTTTTTCCAATCCCAACCAATAACATCTTTATCTGTGGTAGGAAGTATAAGATCAAATCTATCTTCCTGCACATCTTCAAAGGGTATTTCTTCTTCATAGCACAGTGTTTTGCCCTGTATGACTCCATATATTAAGTAATCTTGGGTGATATTATCTACGGTAACTAAGTCCGTATATTTACCAAAGGCGATATCATACTCACGCTCTGTAGGCAAGTCGAGCACGTTTTTTTCTCTTAGATTATAGTAAAAAGACGATTGATTTACATCTTCGAAAACCTCAAAATCTGAACCTATGGCATTGTGCCAAATTTTAACACCGTCTGCCGTCCGTTCAAAACGCACAGAGGTAAGCCCAATCGGGGCAAATGAATTATCCATTCCGTAATCCACCACGTATATCTGATTTTCAATCAGCTCCCACTGCGTGAGCGTTTCCTCATGATCATAGGTGAGGTATCTAAAGGTTAGTCCTGCGGTATCCTCTAATTTGTCCCACGTGTCATCAAAACGGGCTACTCGCATACTCCGGAAATAGTTGAGGCGAATAACATTTTCATCTACATAAAAATCCCAGTCCATCGGACTTGCTTCTGCTATCACCTTACTCTCATCTAGCGAGTAAAAGGCTACTGTATTTTTGTATTCTCCTGCGTCTAATTCTACGCTTTTATTTACCCGAGGTGTAGGCGTAATAGCATCTTCCTTAGGGAAACACGCGGCTAGTGACAACACTAAGAGGTAAGTAAGTTTATTTGAATAACGCATATCTGATATTTAAAAAATAAGTTCTTCCGGGGCTAACGGATATAAAATTAGTACTTGGCGTATGTGCTCCTACTTCGGTAGTATTCGCATCTACATTTATCACTCCCAACAGGTTTCGTATACCTCCTGTTATTTTTAGTCGTTTGCCTTTGAATACTTTGTTCACACTGAGGTCTACCATCGTATAAGCAGCCTGCTCTTGAATATTCACGTTGGCACTATCGGTGTCACTAAATACGCGTGACACAGCTCCAAAGTGATTATAAAATAGGTTTATGGTTAGCTGTTGTTTTTTGAACTGGTAACTAGGATTGATTACTGCTTGTGGTGAGAACGAATATACCTTTGCGGTTTCGTCACCTATGCCATTATAAATACCCGTGTAGTTGACCGAGGCCTGTAGTTTCAAGTCTTGATAGATAACCTTCTGCGAAATGCCTCCTCCTACACTTTCAAATATACCAATATTGCCATACTGAGCTTGAATGGGTCCTGTTACGATAAGCTCTATTTTGTTATTTATTTTGTTGTAGAATCCTTCTACACTCGTGTTAGATTGTACCTCACCTATCCTAGCATACTTAGTATAAGATCCTGTAAATGAGTGAGATGTTTCTGATTGCAAGTCGGCATTGCCAAAAACCGCGTGCCTACTGTCATTGAAATCTAAGTACAACTCTTTGAGCGATGGGGCTCTGAAACCTTTTCCATACCCCAGTTTTATGATTTGTGATTTGGGTAGGTTAAACTTGGTCTGTACGGAGTAGAGTAACGGAGATTCAAAAGTTGAATTATATGCATATCGCAACCCACCACGTATAAGGGCATAACTCGTAAGTTGTTTCTCTGCACTCATAAATAGAGCTGCGTCTAGTTGTGATTGTCGTGACTCTTTTATTCTATTTCCTGTACCTACCTCGTAGTTGCCATCCAAACCCAGTAACATTTCTACACCGGTAGTTTTTTGGGTATCAAAACCGTATATAGCTCGCAATACAGAAGCATTAAAGGTTTGAGTGTCTTGCTCTGCCTCTCCTTGCACCAGTGTTTCCTCTAAGGTCGCTAGGTCTTTGAAGTATTTATTCTTGATACGAGTGAAGGTATTGTTTCCCGCTATGAGTTGGATAGTGCTTTCCCCTATTTTATTCTCATAACTCAGGCTATTGTCAAACCTACGATTGGTATAATATTGGTCTATGGCCTGCTCACGGTATGGGACAAAAGGTATTCCTCTATCCATCAATTTACTCTGTATACGCTCTGTACGTAGGTTGATGCGAGTATCATCGTGTTGATAGCTGTACTGTAGTCGTGCAGTGTATTGTTCTTTAGGAATCCAGTCGAATGTTCTGTCTGCATTATCTGAACTCCATCCGGTAAACATAGTTCTACCACCGCTTAGGGTAGCATAATGATTTTCATAAGATTTAGAGAGTGTTCCGGTGAGGTTGTATTGCCCATCGGTTTCATAGTTGGCATTCAGGTTGGCTCGCGATTTCTTACTGTGATTATCAGTGATAATATTGATAGTACCTGCGAGTGCATTGCTTCCGTATATCACACTCATCGGGCCTTGTATCACTTCTATTTGCTTCGCGTTTTCAAGGTTAAATTGCTCTAGGTCTACCCCGTTAAACAACCTCCCGATTACAGGCACGCCGTCTATCAGTAATTTTACATTATCTCCGCCTATGCCCATCATACTAAGGCCAGCAGAACCAATAGCGGGATCGCGATTTATGCGTATGTTATTCTGAAAAGTAAGTGCGTCTCTGAGGTCTACCGCACCAAGTTGTTCTATTTCGTTGGCAGATATTTTAGAGATATTGAGAACCGTGTTGTCAAAGGATTTTTTAGAGTGAATGTCGGTTACTATGGCTTCTGGTATATCATAGATTACGTCCTCCATAGGTGGCCCTATTCTTTTTCCCTTAACAATATCGAGCTTAGCAATGGAATCTATGCTTAGGGTTTTCCCGGTATCTTGTGGCTCATTCCATGTTTGACCCCACACAAAGGTGGAGACAAACATGATGAGTATAGTAATATATGAGTTCTTATTCAATGATGATGCGTTGCGTGCTGCTTGTAGAAGCAGTATTCATTTGCAAGAAGTAAACCCCAGTTGCAAAATCAGCTGTATTCACTTGTGTGCTAGTCATTGCTCCTACTTGCTGAGTAGCTACTACGGCTCCTTGTGCATTTAGTAGGTTTAGTGTAAGTGCTTCATTCTCTTTGTTTTGAATATTGAGCACGTTGTTAGCTGGGTTAGGATATACGCTTGTGTTTAACTTAGCATATCGTGGAGTAGAATTTACTCCCTCTTTTATTTGCTTGGTATTGAAGAAGAAGTTACCAGAACCTACCGTGTAGTCGGTAAACCATATTTTGTACATCGCACCATTTTCAGTAACTACGAAGTAGGCAACATCTTCCATATCATAAGTGTAGTTGGTTCGGTTAAATGTTTTCCAGTCGTAGCCTATTTCGGTAATGTTGGTCGTCCACGTAAGGTTGGCAGTATCATCACTAGAGATATCACCCGTAATCTTAGCTACGCGGCTATTCACATTTATTTTCACTCCACCTACGGCCATATTCATAACTACTGGCCCTTGCTGTACCGTAGTGATGTATCGGGTAAATAGTAAATCCCAATCTTTACGAGCAGGATTAGCAGTGATAAACTCTCCAGAACCTAAGTCTAGCAAGCCAAAGTTTTTATCAGCCATACTGCTTTTGGTAAATGTATACTCTTTCGAATCTGATCCATCCAAGTTCGCTGTTTTTAAGGTGAATGTTCCCGATGGGCTAAGATTCTCAACAATTACTTTTTTGAAAGACACGCCACCATCGTAGCTCAACAAGAATATTCTGTTTCCTACGATATCGTGAGTATTCATATTGTAAATACCCCATCCGTAATCGGGATGTACGGTACCTTGGTTGGCAAATGCTCCTGCATTCCAAGTAGACTCTGAGTTGTAGATATTATCCCACATCATTCCGTTGGTATCTACATTATCCCATTGACTTATATTGTTGCTGTACAAAAAAAGCTCAACTTCTGCACTCTCGTTTATGATTATGCTTGCTCCTCTTCCATCGGTAGTAAACCCGATATCCCAAGTAGTTCTAGCTACGGAAGTTTTGGTTTGTGTTTCAAAATCGTAATATACGTCCAACGCTCCCCCTGCAGATATCACAGAATCAGCAGTCTGTGCATTTGCAAATGCAGCTACTAAGATAAAAACGCTTGTAAAAATTTTCTTCATTTTTTATTCCTTTTATGTGGGTACAAATGAAGAGCCAATATTTAGTAGTAAATAACCAATTTAGAAATAAAAATGCCCGAAAAAGAAAATACCCTACGACCAATGTCATAATTATAAATGCTCAAAATCAGACACTTATGTATTTAAATCAAAATTAGCTTATTTTTGTTTGTACAGAAATAGCCCAAAAATGAGCGAACAGAACATCGATTTAAAAATACTAAAAACTAGTACTGAGCCTATTGATTATCAATACACCAATGGTACTATATGCTTATTTATCACGGCAGACAAAGGGGTAGCAATGCCTATGGGCCAACGAAGTGTGCCGCTACCTCCGCATTCTGTATACTTGTTTTATGACCAAAAACGCAGCTTCAATCTCAGTTTTGTAGCCACAGAAAAAGTATCCCTGTGCATTATTAATCTGAGTATAGACACACTACATCACATTATAGCACAAGGCACCGATGAACTCAATTTTTCGCAAGCGGCTATTTTTGAGAAAGAGCAGTACCATCACTTTGAGGAGGCAAGCACCACTGTACGACGGTGCCTACACGAGATACTAGAAAACGAAAACAACCACCTGCTAAAAGAAGCTAAAAAGTACGCCATATTAGATGACTATTTTAATGCGAGCCGCAGACAGACTGCATATAAATGCCCATTTCTAAACCAAAAAGATAATGTAAACAAGGTGCGTGATGCCAAAGAATATTTAATAAAAGACCTGCAAAACGCTCCTACCATAAAAGAACTTGCCAAAGAAGTAGCACTCAATGAGTACAACCTCAAGTCGGGTTTCAAAGAGATATACGGCAAAACTATTCACGCGTTTCTCAAAGATTACAAGATGAGCAAAGCACGCGAATTAATACTGAAACGAGAATTTCAAATCGCCGAAATCGCCGACCAATTGGGCTACACTAACGTGAGTCATTTTATAGATGCTTTTAAGAAGAAATTTGGTGTTACGCCTAAAAAGTTTGAGATGAGCTTGAGTTGATTTAAGATGTAAGACTTAGGACGAAAGACTTAGAATGCAAGACTTAGGATGTATGATTTATTGTTTGTAGTGATAAATAAATGTAAAATAAGCGTTTATAAGCTCCGTCCATGTCATCCGTGTTCTATTAAGTCTTCTAACCTTTATCTCTTCAACTTCACTCATCTAATTGCGAAACTACAATTTCATACCTTTGAAAAGCGTAATGAAAAAAAAAGGGACCAACCACATCTTCATAGCCACCAGCTTAGATGGATTCATAGCCGATAAAAATGGGAACATCGACTACCTTCACAGTATCCCAAATCCAGCCGGTGATGATATGGGCTATTCCAAATTTATCGCCCGAATGGACGCTATCATAATGGGTCGTACTACGTTCGAGACAGTTTGTTCTTTTGATATCGACTGGCCATATACCATCCCTGTATTTGTACTAAGCAATACCTTAGATAAGATACCGGCAAATTACCGAGGCAATGCCTACCTCGCCCGAGGACCACTCACCGAGGTACTCGCGGGCATCCACGAGCAAGGATTTCACCAGCTATACATAGACGGAGGCAAAACCATTCAAGGTTTTCTGCAAGAAGACCTCATAGACGAAATGATCATCACGACCATCCCGACACTTTTGGGTGGTGGTTTTCCACTTTTTGGCGAATTAACCAATACTTTGCAATACAAATGCAAGGAGAGCAATGTCTTGCTAGATGCTGCGGTGCAGAGTAGGTTTGTAAGGGTTAATTAACCATTTCTCTCTGTTTAGGTTAGATTCCAAAGTCTAGCTTTGGAATGACGACACAGTCTTCTTACGACATTAGAGACTCTACGCGTTGCTCTGAGTCTTATTCAATTAAGATTTAGAGTAAACAAGCTCTAAAGCAAATTCACTTTTTGCGTGTTATTTCAATAGATGTTCATCACTTTCCTTCTTATCCTAGTTCAAGCCATGTCGGCATCCACCATTTATGACTTTAATAAAGATACTTCTACTGTAGGATGGCGAGTAGTAGATGATAGTGTAATGGGTGGTCTATCGCAAGGCAAGCTTAAAATGGATGACAATGGAAACGGAGTGTATTCGGGATCGGTTTCACTAGCCAACAATGGCGGTTTCTCATCACTACGATATCAGTTCACACCGATTAATGTATCAGATTCAACAACGGTGGTCCTACGCATAAAAGGAGACGGCAAACGCTATCAGTTCAGAGTAAAAGACAAAACAAGCCAATACCATTCGTATATCACCTATTTTGAAACCTCAGGCGAGTGGCAAACTGTTCGTCTTCCACTGCGTGACTTTTATCCATCATTTAGAGGCAGGAAATTACGCATTCCAAATTTTAATCATTCACAGATAGCAGAGGTTGCATTTCTTATTGGTAACAAAAAAGCAGAAAGCTTTGAGTTAGTGATTGATATGATTGGGTTGGAGTAACTTAAACTCACGGACTGGTTCACTAATTTCCATAGCTTAAAGCTGACCTCACCTTCCCCATATTTCACTTACCTTCGCAATCTTGCAATCTCAACGTCCTATATCCAAATGGCTTCCTATCACCAAAAAAGAAGTAGAAGCACGCGGCTGGTCAGACCTCGATGTCATACTCATCACAGGTGATGCGTATATAGACCACCCCGCTTTTGGTGCTGCTGTTATCGGGCGTATCATAGAGAGTGAAGGCTTTCGCGTAGCGATAATCCCACAACCCAACTGGCAAGATGACCTCCGAGATTTCAAAAAACTAGGTGCTCCTAGATTATTCTTTGCAGTTACATCGGGCAATATGGACTCTATGGTAAATCACTACACTGCCAACAAGCGTAGACGAAGTACCGACGCATATTCTCCGGGAGGTAATTCTAGCCTGAGACCCGACTATGCTATGACGGTCTACACCAGAATACTAAAGGACTTGTATCCTGATGTTCCTGTCTTGGCTGGTGGAATAGAAGCCTCATTACGGAGAGTGACGCACTATGACTATTGGCGTGACGAGTTGTTACCCAACATACTAGAAGAATGTGGTGCCGACTTACTAGTATACGGTATGGGCGAAAAACCACTGCGTGAGATACTACAACTACTGAAAAAAGGTGTTCCGTTTCACCAACTCACGATGGTAAAGCAAACAGCCTACCAACGACCTGTGGATGAAGGAGTACCCAAGAACAAAAAGTGGACCGATGTAGAGCTTAATGCTCACGAAGTTTGCTTAGTAGACAAAAAAGCTTTTGCAGCCAATTTTAAGGTAGTGGAACAAGAGAGTAATAGCGTACAAGCCAAACGCATTATTCAAAATACCTATAACAAAAATCTGATTATCAATCCGCCATTTGAGACTATGACGGAAAAGGAAATCGATTTTGCTTTCGATTTGCCCTACACGAGACTACCACATCCCAAGTATAATAAAAAAGGACCAATTCCCGCTTTTGATATGATTAAGTTCAGTATCAATACACACCGTGGGTGTTTTGGTGGATGTAGTTTCTGTACTATCTCTGCCCACCAAGGTAAGTTTATAGCAAGTAGATCGGAAGAGTCCATACTCAAAGAAGTAGAGGCGGTGACGAATATGCCCGACTTCAAAGGCTACCTGAGCGACATAGCTGGCCCCAGTGCCAATATGTACAAAATGAAAGGTAAGGTGCAGTCCATATGCGATAGATGCAACACACCGAGCTGTATACACCCAGTGGTATGCGACAATCTGGACACTAGTCATAAGCCTATGACCGAGCTTTATCGTAAAATAGACGCCAACCCTAAAATCAAAAAAGCATTTGTCGGCTCAGGTATACGCTACGACCTACTCACCAAGTCGTACAACAAAAAAGGCGATGAAGGTGAAATGCTAGAGTATATGGAGCAGCTGCAGACGCGTCATGTGAGTGGCAGGCTAAAAGTAGCTCCAGAGCACACGTCTGACGATACACTTAAGATAATGCGTAAGCCTAAGTTTGAGCATTTTCATAGTTTCAAAAAGATGTATGACAAGATTGACAAAAAGCTCAATCTGAATCAGAAACTCATACCGTACTTTATCTCCAGTCACCCAGCGTGCAAGGAAGAAGATATGGCAAACTTAGCAGCGGAGACCAAGGATATGGGCTTTCAGCTAGAGCAGGTGCAAGACTTCACTCCTACTCCTATGACGGTAGCCACGGTGATATACTACTCGGGTTACCATCCGTATAAGCTAGAGGAATACTACGTACCTAAGTCTAAACACGAGAAAAAAGATCAGCACAAATTTTTCTTTTGGTACAAGCCAGAAAATCGCCAGTGGATAAAAGACAAACTTCACGGCACCAAGCAATCTCACTTGGTCGATAAACTGCTCGGCAAGCCAAAGCCCGATAAAAAACGCTACAAAGGCAAAGCCGACAAGTTCATCAAAAAACACGGCAACCCGAATAATCAAGGGATGGAGAAGTATATGAAACCTAAGAAAGGTGNTAAAGGAAAAGGTAAGCCAGGATGTGGGTAGAAACACTAATTCAATGCCACTAAATCATTCAAAATNCTCTAACCTAACGNAAGATCAATTCACCCTAATGGGAAAAATCATGATTGAATTTTCTAATATAGATTTTCTATTAGGAGTATTACTTAGTAGACTTACATTTACTCGTTTTGATTTAAGTAGAACAATTACAGAGAAACTTACTGCACATAATACAATTTTAGCTATTGAGGATTGTATTAAAATGCATGATATTCGTTTGGGGAACAGACTAGCATCAAAAGAAATATCAACACAGATAAATTCACTACTTAGTGAGATTAAAACAATTATATTAAGTGGAAATAAATTTGCTCATCATCTTTGGGCAAGGTCAGATGACAATTCAATAATAGGAACTAAATACTCTTCAAAACAACGCTCTTGCACCGACAAAGGAAAGGATACCACTTCTATTAAATTGAAAGGTTTAGAAACCCTGTTTAAAAGGTCATATTCCAAGGTTGAAACATTGAATTTACTCGTTGATAGAATTCCAGAAAGAACACTAGTAGAGTAAAGTTGAGTTCTCAGTTTACGATGAATTTGACAACTATAAGATAAATCTTCATAGAATTAAAGAGTAATATCTACATTGCCATTCTTCAAACAAACCAAATGACCAACACAACACACACACGAGAAAAAGACCTCGTACGCTATTTTATTATTATCTATTGGTCGCTATTCTGGCTACTCAATGTGGCAGACAAAATCATAGGTGGTGCTCACCTCCTATTTGTAGGGAGAGATAGATTTGCTCAAGTAGAGCGATTCTTCGATTCCATCGGATTAGAGAATCCTGTATTCGCCAATATCGCCTTAGTTATTACCGCTGGATTAGAGATTTTTGCTTTGGTCTTCTTTGTGGGAGCTCTTTATTATCATCTCACTAAAAATAGAGAATCTACTCGCTCGTGGTTTCTAGTAGGCGTTGGCTTCTCACTCGCCACATTTACTTTCTTCTCCATCGGAGATCAAGTGTTTGGCGACCATTTTGAGCTATTGGAGCACGGACTATTTTGGTTTATTGCACTCCTATCCTGGGTTGTTTTTACAGGTCTAGATCGTATCCCATTACCTAATCAAGTAGGCGTTACCGCCAAGCAACGAAACGCATTTCTAGCTGCAACAATAGTATCTGCTCTAGTTATCACTGCTTCTATTTTTTATCACAATCATACTTCCTTCGTAGAGCGAACACAAGCTGTGGCTGTAGAGCAAATCACAGAAGACACCTATAAGATTCAATTTCCGTTCTTAGCAGGCAGCACGGCATTTGAAAACTCATTAGAAAAATTCTTGAGCGAGAATCCCACTCTACATATAGACAACATCTATACCGCTCCAAAGCCACTTCGTCTGGGCAAGTCAGACGGACTCATCATTTACATACAAACCGTCTCAAAGCAATGAAAGAGAGCAAACTAATTCAATACCTAATTCTAATTCATTGGCTATTTTTCGCAGGAACCACAGCACTAGATAAGCTCATCCCAGATGTATACCCACTCTGGGTAGGTGCAGATTTTTATACCTTATTCGTAAAGCTATTTGCCTCACTTGGCATCAAGGACCCCATTTTTGCGACCATAGCCTTAGCGGGTGTTTCAATTGTGGAGATTGTGGCCTTTACCAGTTTTCTACTTGCACTTGTGCTTCTTATAAGAAAGAATACAAAATCGGCAGAGCAGTGGTTCTCACGGGGCATTTTGACTTCACTTATACTTTTCAGTTTATTTTCCATCGGAGATCAAGTGTTTGGTGATAGATTCACGTTATTGGAACACGGCATATTTTGGTGCATACTACTCATATCCTGGGTTGTTTTCCTTTACATTGGCAATACAGAGAGTAACAACGTAAACCTTGCTCCTAGCACGAGTCTTCGCCTCACAGTGATAGCAGGAGTAGTACTTACGGTTATTACATCTATTAGCATCTTTAGTTTCTCTAGTAGCACTTGGGATACGAAGAACACTCCCGTATCTGGTGCAGAGATAACTAACGGTATGTACAAGTTTGATTTTCCTTTCTTGGGAGATAAGGAGACATTAGAAAGTACGCTGAAAGCTTTTAAGACAGAACATCCGGAACTAAAAGTGAACTACATCTATACAGGCCCGAGCGAGCTCAACACCAAGAAGAAAACGCATATGCTCTTGTATGTTTTTACCGAGAAAATAAAACCATAAGCATAGATTAAGAGGAAAACTTGTTGAAGGAGTGGTTTAAAAGGATAATTCCTAATAAGTCAAACTTATACCCAAATTTTTAATTCCTATGTTATGGCGTGTAAGTTTACTTTTACTTTGCCGTTAGATAAATCAAAACAAAAACAATGGAAAAAGTAGAATGTCTGATTATAGGATCAGGACCAGCAGGATACACCGCTGCCATATATGCAGCTAGAGCAGATATGAAACCAGTGGTATACGAGGGACTCCAACCAGGAGGTCAACTTACCATTACCACCGATGTAGAAAACTATCCAGGATATCCTGATGGTATAATGGGTCCTGAAATGATGGAAAATTTCAAAAAGCAAGCGGTACGCCTAGGAGCTGATGTAAGATTTGGGATGATTACTTCTGTAAAATTTGACAAGGACGGTGGCAATCATTTTGTAACGGTAGATGGGCAAACAGAAATAGAAGCAGAAACGGTAATCATAAGTACTGGAGCAAGTGCTAAGTGGTTAGGCATACCAAGTGAGCAGCGCCTCAATGGTAGCGGAGTAAGTGCTTGTGCCGTATGTGATGGATTCTTTTACAGAGGACACGACGTAGCAATAGTAGGTGCAGGAGACACTGCCGCCGAAGAAGCAAGCTACTTATCTAAAATATGCAAGAAAGTATATATGCTCGTACGCAGAGACGAAATGCGTGCATCTAAAGCTATGCAGCATAGAGTGAACAGTTTGGAAAACGTAGAAATACTATACAATACCGAAACAGATGAAATATTAGGTGATACCTCAGTGGAAGGTGTTCGCGTAGTAAATAATGTAACCGGTGAGAAAAAAGAAATTCCGATACACGGGTTCTTTGTAGCTATAGGGCATAAACCCAACACCGACATTTTCAAAGATTACCTGAAAATGAATGATTCAGGATATATCATAACTCACCCAGATAGTACAAAAACAGATATCCCAGGCGTATTTGTAAGTGGCGATGCACAAGACTTCACATACAGACAAGCAGTGACGGCAGCAGGTACAGGTTGCATGGCAGCTTTGGATGCGGAACGCTATTTAAGTGCGAGAGGAATGACTGAAGAAGCATAATTTTTTAGTTTCATAAAATATTAAAATTAAGACCTTTTGGGACTGTTGTTGTGTCAAACAATGGTCACAGAAGGTTTTTTTATGTGCATAAATGCCTACGTAAACATATGATAATCAGCATATTAATACGAATATTTATGAATTGTAAGAATGTGTGNGTAACCGCATATTGTAAAATAAGATTTTTTACCATTACTTTTGCAATATCTTAATAAAAATGAGAGACCGTCAAAAATATAAAAAAAAAATCACTGACAAGGTTTTCTTATAATAAAAATCCAAAAAAAAATTCTTATGACAAATTTGAGTAAGCACATTATTGTGGTTGCGTTATTGCTTGTTGCAATAGTGGCTACTAGTTTTGTGAACAAACAAAACGAGAAAAAGAATGAATTGACCAAAGTAGAGCATATTAACACGCTCATCAAGCTTCGGGAACTAACAAAACCTAAATCTGTATTTGAAGTTGCCGATTCTATCTGCCAAGTAGTTGGCGTGCCCTATGAACTTGTAAAAGAAATAGGCTACAACGAAAGCGGATGGAGGTACATTAGAAACACCAATGGAGGAACGGACCACGGTGACCTACAAGTAATAGACCCTACATACTGGGCATATTACAACAAGTTGGGTCTATCAGGCGGTAAAACCAGAAGAAACTACCTTAAAGTCGCTATCTACTACCTAAATGATTGTTATAACATTTATGGCTCGTGGAAAAAAGCACGCTTCGCCTATGGTAGGGGCCGATGGAGAGACGAGAGCACGTGGACTTGCCTAGAAGAAAAGTTTATGGGCAAAATAGACTGGAGCAAATACGATAAGTAATATTNACTATCATCAACCCCAAAAGTGGTTAATGATAGTCTTATAAAAGACAGAAAGAGGAGTGGTTTTCATTCCTCTCTGTAAATTTATACGTGATATTTGGATTATGGCTAGCCAATGATAAGTTAGGAATATGTAAGCACTGAAAACATTTCCTTGGTCGTAGATATGACCTGGCTCTGAGCTTACCCCATTCATTTCGAATATTTTGATGTTCATACCTTGTTCCAAATCAGAATAATTGGGCACTTTTAAATCATACCTACCACAGTACACGCTGGGAATATGCTTACTTAGTTGAGAAAAGGTCGCATTAAGCCTCTCATTAATGTGCTTGTTCGCATCTATGAAACGAGTTCCCTTAGAGTGGTTTCCTATTCGATGTATAGTGACCACTTCATTCTTGTGAGGTACTTCGTTCAATCTTACNGAAAATTCCTTTTTCACTAAATCTTCATATATNAGCCCTCGTTGGCTCATTTGTAATAACTGCAATACATTATGCTTACCGTCACCTATCACGTGTAGAAACTCCTTCTGCGTAATGCTCGAAACTTGTCCAGATATTTCATTTGGCATTTTGTAAAACAACACGCCTAGCTCCAGCTCATAGTCAGTATACTCCTGTATTAAAAAATGCTGCTCGGCTTGTCCATAAGTCATTATCTCATCTATGCTATACACTATTTGCACTCCCTCTCCTCGCTCCCCTACATTAGGTTTCACAACCAACGGAAACACTAAGCTATTTTCTCTGAGCAACTCTTTGAGCTCATCTTCTTCATACTTCCGTACTACCGAAATGGTCTTAACCTTATAGTCCGATGGAATCAAATCTAGTATTTCATCCTTTTGCTCTCCAAAGAATCCGCCCATATAAATACCCGGATTGGCAGCGGTAAAATATAGCCATCTTCTAGTAAGAAGCACGCCAAAAAAATAAACAGGCAGTATGGGTATATATAGCATATACCACGGCCAATACTCGTATCGAGTTATCTTAAGAAATACTTTTGTGAAGCAGTTATTCAATTTAATTTTAAGTTGCGACCTATGGGCAACATCTAAAACGTATCATGAATCACTCCTTACAAGGTATATGAACCTGCGTCCTGCTATTTTGCACACTTATGAAATATCTAGCTCCACTTGATTTTCGAGCAGATATGCCAAGTTTTCACGCTTGCGTATGAGATGTGCCTTACCTTTGTATATCATCACCTCCGCAGGTCGCATACGTGAGTTGTAATTACTACTCATACTAAACCCATATGCTCCCGCATTGCTAATAGAGAGTACATCGCCCACACGCACCTCATGCAGTCTTCGGTCGTAGCCTAAGGTATCGCTCTCGCAGATATAACCTACCACTGAGTAAATACGCTCTGTTCCTTTAGGGTTGCTCAAGTTAGTAATATGATGATACGCATTGTACATCATAGGACGTAGCAAATGATTTTGTCCTGAATTTACACCAGCAAAAACCGTGGAGGTAGTTTGTTTTACTACATTAACACTTACCAAAAACTGACCTGCATTACTTACCAAGTATTTACCCGGCTCAAACCAAAGTTCTAGGTCTCTGCCATAATCCTTACAAAAAGCTTTAAAACTCTTTACTATCTTAGCACCTATGTCATTTACATCAGTAGTGACATCGCCTTCTTTATACTTTACCTTAAACCCACTGCCAAAGTCCATAAATTCTAGGTCATCAAAGGACTTAGCTGCCTCGTACAATAAATTTGCTCCACGCAAAAACACCTCTGCATCCAATATATCACTACCGGTATGCATATGCAGTCCATTCACGTGAATATTGAGAGCATCAACTATTCGCTTGATGTGTGGCACCTGATATATGCTTATACCAAACTTACTATCAATATGACCTACGGAGATATGGCTATTACCTCCTGCCATGATATGAGGATTGAGACGTATGCAGCACGAAACAGTATTACCGTACTCATTGCCAAATCGCTCTAAGATACTGAGTTCATCTATATTAATAACGAGACCTAATTCTACTGCTTCTTTTATCTCTTCAAATGATACACTGTTTGGAGTAAAAAGTATTTCAGAAGGTGCAAAACCTGCGTGTAGCCCCAGCTTAGCCTCTTCTATACTCACCGTATCAAGTCCAGAACCCTCATTTTTCAATAATTTGAGTACACTTATGTTAGTAAGAGCTTTACACGCATATTTAAGTTTCACGTCTACCCCTTTGAACGCATTTTTCAACTCGTGATAGTTAGCCACTATCTGATCTGCATCGTACACGTATACCGGTGTACCAAATTCTTTGGCTACAGTTAGCAGGTTTACCCCGCCTAACTCATAACCACTCTTGGTTAATTCCATATCTTATAAAACACTATTGTATGTATATTGATGAATAAAGGAAACAACTTATTGAGGCAAGCTGTTTTTGAATTGCGTATAACGAGACTCAAACGTTTCGCCTTCTTTCCCACCTAAGCTCTCCCAATGGGTTAATATGGCTTCTACTCGATTATCCGGATTAGGATGTGTGCTCAAAAATTGTGGAGTTCCACCTTCACCTTCTTCTTCTAGTTTCTCAAAAAAGCGGGCTGCTCCCCTAGCATCGTAGGCTGTAGGGTACAAGTATTCCACACTTCGCATATCCGATTCAGTTTCATTGTCACGACTATAACTTAAGCTTGATAGTCCCTTGGCAATTTGCACTAGTGTACCTTGATTATCGCCCAGCAGTATGCTTAATAACACATCTAGTCCATACTGACGTGTAAGTGCTGCGGTGGAGTGTCGCTCGTCTGCGTGAGCTATCTCGTGGCCCATTACTCCTGCAAATTGATCTTCCGAATCTAAATATTTGATAAGACCAGTGTATACATATATATATCCTCCCGGTGTACAAAAGGCATTGAGCGTTTCGTCATCTCCGATAAGACGTAATTGCCACTGAAAATCGTCTTTATGCATAACTGCACCTGAGTTGAGAATACTATCTCTTATAGCGTATAGATAGGCATAAGCTTCTTGGTGCTGAGCACTATCTAGTATCGGATAGGTATCTGTATCCGTCTCTATTTCGGCTGCTACTTGAGCACCAAAGGTGATATCATCTTTTAGGGAGAAGAAGTTCAACCCTCCTCCACCAGCTTTATCCTTACAAGCAGTACCCATTATACCTATAAATAATAGCAAGACTAGTATCTTGGTTATGTTCTTCAATCTGTTCATTTTGTATCTACTTGAGTGCTGCTTGGCTTAAAACGGGAAACCGATGGCAAAATTAATCGCAGTATTATCAAATACCCACCTCTTCTCCAAAAAATCATTGATTACCCATCGCTGTCCTGCTGATTGAGATGGATCGTGAAGAGCCACACCCCAATCAGTCCTAAAAACAACGTATGTCAAGTCAAAGCGGAGGCCAAATCCAGTATTGACTGCAAATTCTTTGTAAAACCGATTAAAATCAAATTCTGCATTCTTAAAATTGGCATTCTCTTGAAAATTCCAGATGTTTCCCGCATCTACAAATACCGCCCCGTCTATGAGTTTGTCTACTATGTCAAATCGGTATTCGGCACTGCCTTGTAACATAAGTTCACCTGTTTTTTCTATCCTAATAGCGTTGGCACTATCACTATAACTACCAGGGCCAATAGTACGCGGTCTCCACGCTCTCAAGCTACTCCCCCCTCCCACAAAAAAGCGTCGTTCAAAGGGTAAAATGGCCGAATTACCGTAGGGAACTCCTGCTCCTATAAAACCTCTATAGGCCAAAGCATTATTCTCATCTATAATATGGTTATAGGATACATCTACATCAGAACGAGCGTATTGGGAGTATTTTACTTGAAAAATCTCCTTGTTGATACCGCGTATATCTGTGAACGTATTAAAATACATGGAAGCTAAATTACCCGAAAGTTCCATCACATTGCCACGTATTTGCACATACTTATAAGGGTCTATATCTTTGTTGTTCCAATAAATAGATGCTGTAGGCCCTGCAATTATATTATCCGTGAGAAGTTGAGTAGTATAGAGTTGTATATTTGGATCTAGCGTTTGTAAAAAATCAGCCTCTACCGAAGCTTGGTTTATACTTACTCTAAATGGCGTAATACCATATGAAAATCTGCCTTTATTAAAGGCATAAGTAAAGTTAAACGGGATTACATTACGTGTAAAATTTATATTTCTATCGTGCAGAAATGAAGCCGTAAAACGTGTGCTCTTCTTAATCAGCGATTCGCTGAATGCTTGCTTATTGAAGAAAAATAAAGAGGGAATCGTTAATTCTGTATTTATACTCTGCCTAAAACTATTAATGGCATCATCTTCATCATTACGTTTCAATTGTGTTTCAAGGGCCGTAAAGGAACTAATGCTAAACGTTTCGCCACCGCCAAAAACATTTCTATTGCTTAATGTGAGTACGCTTGCTACCCCTGCACTTTGCTCCTCTCCAAAAATGTTATTGTTACTCCCCGTAGCTATTCCATCACCCTGGGCAGTAAGTATAGCCTGTGGTTCCCAAGTGAAATCATGCTTAGGTGCTGTTTGTAATTCGATCTCAGCAAGTAGCCCATTTAGGCTATCGTCCTGAGCAGGTTTGAAGCGGATGGTTACAAAATTGAATAAACCTGTAGAAAGCAAGTTACTATAAGTTTTTTGAACGTTACTCGCATTATATATTTCTCCCGGTCTGAAATTTATGTTCTTACTCAAAGCAGCGGGCTTGATGTAGTAACTTCCTTCCAAAAACTGTAATCGCTCATAGGTCAACGTGTCTTTACCATCGGCATCACCTATACGCACCACTACTTGGTTAATTGTCTGACGATAATGCGGTTCTAAATTTTTACGATTGCGAATAGTTACAACTACATCGGCTTTGAATCGTTGCTGATTGGTATCCACCTGAAAATCGATCAATGAATTATTGAAATAATAAAAACCGTTATTGCGTAACAACTCGGTCAACCTATTTCGTTCTGCTTCTATATTTTCAAAATCTATCCGTTCCCCTACCCTTAGTCGCTGCTTATCACTGGCTTCTCTTATCTGTTTATCTATGAGCAATGAGTTACTATTATACTTGAAACTATTAATGGTATGAACCTGATTGAGATTCACTTTGTAGGTAACACGAGCATGCTTTTTGAACAGTAGTTTTGGTATCACGGTATAGCCAACTTCGTTTNCCAAAAAGCCCTTGCTGAAATAATACTCCGAAAGTCGCTTTGCCGAGCGATCCATTTTAATACTATCTATCAGTACGGGAGCCTCGCCTACTTTTTCCATCCATCTGCGGAAACCTCTCTTCTTTTTCCCAACGCCTAACCCCTTATTTCCATACTGATATGCCCAAAGATGAAATTTTACAAATCCTAAAAGTTCTCGATTAGGCTTTTGCTTGAGATTATCCTTTTCATCACTTAGGTCTATACCTTTGGCATCGCCACGCTCTATCTTATTGTCTACCAATAATTGCTCACCACGAGGCACCACGCGTGTGATGTTACAAGCCATAAAGCTTGACAAACCCAAAAGTATGAGACAATATTTTAGTTTTGCGATCAAAATATAGTGAACCTGTGCCAAGTAAAGCTAAACTAAAACAATACCAACAGCTACGTTCTAAAAAATTTAGACAAAAGTATAGCCTATTTGTGGTTGAAGGACTAAAATCTGTAAACGAATTAGCCGCCAGCTCGTGGCCAGTGGAGACAATACTATGCACTCCCACGTTTTTAGAAAATTATGGTGACAAAATCACTGCCGAATTTGAGCTTGTAAGCTCCACGGAATTCGAAGCCATCTCACACCTCAAAAACCCTCAAGAGATTTTAGCTATCGCAAAATTCCATACCCAAGATACTCCCGAGTCTCCGTGGCAAATTGCCTTAGATGGGATAAACGACCCTGGAAACCTGGGCACCATCATACGTATTGCCGACTGGTATGGTATAAATACAATATACTGCAGTAGCGATACGGTGGAGTTTTACAACAGTAAGGTCATACAAAGCACAATGGGTTCTTTTCTACGTGTGCAAGTAATAGAAGGCGAGTTAACCGAACTATTAGCTGGTAAAAATGTGTACGCCACCTTACTCAACGGGGAGAACATTCGCAGCCTACCTTCATTAGATAACGGCGTACTACTCATAGGTAACGAAGCCAATGGCATAAAACCGGACCTACTAAAGACTCTAAAACACTCGCCCATTACCATACCCGGTAGCGGATATACCGAAAGCCTAAATGCTGCCATGGCCACCGCTATATGTTGTGAGCGGCTAATGGGATAGGTTATTTCAGCTCTACTCGTATCCCTATACAAACAAGATTCCCTAAAGGTTCTACTTCATACTTTTTTTGGACACTAAGGCGTGCAGTTCCTACGATCCAATAATCTAGTTTAGATGCACTATACACTTTGCTTTGATACAAAAAAGCGGGATTAAAAATCCAAATCTTATCACTAAGCGTAAGGTTTTCACCTGCAAAGTCAGTATTCTCCCCATTTTGAGTGTTCAAGTGATTTAAAAAATAACGACTACCCAATATACCCTGAATACCCATCCCAAATCCAAGTCTATGCTCATAACTTCCTATCGCATCCACAAACAGATAGTCCAATTCAAAACCTACAGACCTATAGACATGGTAACCGTCCGATAACTCAAAATAGGACGTATTAGTAAATCCTGCTCTAGAATCTACCTGGTCTGTATATCTGAGCTTAGACCCAAGTGTATCCCTTCTTACGTAATGATTATAGCTCAAACCTATACTTACTATATTTTGCTTGCTGGAAGTGAGAGTGGCTCCTAATGTCAGACTAAGTGGAAATCTGTAATAAAGTGGCTTGTTTTTCTTATCGGCCGTAAACTCTGACCCATCTAGAGCCTCCCACTGATAGACCTTATGGGGCATATGTTTTATAGCGGGTATTTCAGCATTAAACACCATATTATAACCTACCTGACCATAAAAGACAGGCGTATTACGTTGCTGTGCCATACTAATAAGTGGTAAAATGAATAAAAGAGAAAGAAGTGCTTTCATAGAAGCTAATATATGGATTCTGCTTAGAAACTGAACTCTAAAGTACAAATAATGCATTTAAGGAATCCACAAATTAATGTCCAGCTACTTCACTAAGACTAACGTTATTAGCTACTCAACATCCATTTCAATAACTGTCTTGTTAGCATCTATCATTCATAAATAAAACTAACGTTTCTATCATCAACTATCGGTCTAATCTCGGTTTCAACTCCCTGAACTTAGACCTTAGCTTAAACTTAGACTTTAAGTCACCACCTTTACACAGGTGCTGACTTAAATCAATATTGATCCTCGTGAAGATTACCCGATTTACTTTATTTTACTGATAATCAACTTAAAATAAAGTAAATTCCGTACCTTTGCACCAAATTTTAGCAGCGGAGCACCACTGTCGAGATAATCAGACCTTAGTCGAATAAGGATTTTAGAAATGTGCTCTATTGCTATACTAACATATAGAACACAATGAGTACATTTAAAGAAATGGGCTTAAAATCAGAGATTTTAAGTGCCATAGAGGAGTTGGGTTATGTCAATCCAACCAAAATTCAAGAGCTTGCTCTTCCAAAAATTTTAGAATCTAAACAAGATCTTATCGCCTTTGCCCAAACAGGTACCGGTAAAACTGCAGCCTTTAGTTTACCCGTCTTAAATCAGATAGACACAAGCAAAAAAGGTATAAAATGCATCGTACTAAGTCCTACGAGAGAACTTGGTTTGCAAATAGCTGCAGACATCAAGAGCTACAGTAAAAACATTCCGGGTTTCAAAGTAGTAGCCGTATATGGTGGTGCAGATATATCTCGCCAAATCAAAGACATAGAGCGTGGATGTGACGTAGTAGTAGGAACACCTGGACGTACACTCGACCTCATAAAGCGTAACCGACTAAAGTTAGACAGTGTTGAATTCTTAGTACTAGACGAGGCTGATGAGATGCTTAGTATGGGATTTGCCGAAGATCTAGATGCTATCTTAGCTAATACTCCTGCTGATAAACAAACGTTGCTTTTCTCGGCAACTATGCCACCAGATATGGTGAAGCTTAGTAAAAAGTACATGAATAATCCTGCTGAGATAACTGCGGGCAGTAAGCAAGAAGCAAATACAAACGTTACTCACGTTTACTATAAAATAAACTCACGTGATCGTTACCCAGCACTAAAGCGTGCCGTAGACGTAGCTCCAGATATTTATGGTATTATTTTCTGTAGAACCAGAGCCGAAACCAAAGAAGTAGCTGAACGACTTGCCGAAGACGGATACAACACAGATGCATTGCACGGAGACTTATCTCAAGCTCAGCGTGACTATGTGATGAATCGTTTCAGAAATCGTCAATTACAATTACTAGTAGCCACAGACGTAGCAGCTCGTGGACTGGATGTGAATGAGTTGACGCACGTTATCAATTATAAACTTCCTGATGAAGATGCTGTATACGTGCACCGAAGTGGCAGAACCGGTAGAGCAGGAAACGAAGGTTTATCGCTCACACTACTCACTGGTAATGAGGAAAAAAGACTCAGATACTTAGAGAAAAAAATCGGTAGAAAATTTGAGAAAGTGGACATCCCCAATGGTCAAGAGATATGCGAGAAGCAGCTCTTTAACATGATAGATACCATCAAGGAAACCGAGATAGCCAACAGCCATATTGATAGCTTCTTGCCACAGATTTTTGAAAAATTTGAGGATATGAGTAAAGAGGAGGTTATCACCAAAATTGTTTCTACGGAGTTTAACCGATTCTTGGAGTATTACCGCGACGCACCAGACTTAAACAAAACGTCGGACAGGCGAGAGCGCGAACGCAATAGAGACAGAGACTCGCGTAGAGACGANGATAGAGGAAANAGAAGAGNTCGCGGAGATATAGGCGACAGACGTGAGCGTAAGGAGCACAAAACTGCTGCTAATATGACCCGTTACTTTATCAACCAAGGAAAGAAGGATGGTTTTAACCCTAAAATACTGATGGGTATGATCAACTCACATATGGAAGGTAAATCACCCGAAATAGGCCAGATTGAGATTATGAAGATGTTCTCTTTCTTTGAGATGGAAAAAGGATATACCGAAGACCTACAGCGTGCTGCTAAAAATATGGAGCACGAAGGCAGACCCGTGAGTATAGAAGAAAGCTCACCAAAGCCTAGTGGAGGTGGACGCGACAGAGGCGACCGCAGGGACAGAGACCGTGGCGACCGAGGTGGCCGCGAGAGAAGTAGCCGCAGTGGCGAAGGCAGAGAACACAGAGGCGGTGGAGGCCGACCAAGTGGTGGAAGTCACGGAGCCAAACGCAGACGTAGATACTAACCTAAAAATTAAATCATACTAAAATGCCCCAAGGAGACTCGGGGCATTTTTATTTTATGAATGAGGAGGTAGATTTACCTTCTCACCCCTCGCCTATCCAAACTTCTGCGATATGCTGCTGCATTGCGATTGTGCTGTGTGATGCTTGCCGTGAAATTATGGCGATATGATCCATCAGGACGAGCACACATGAAAATGTAATTATGCTTGGCAGGGTTGATGACTGCATCTACCGCACGCTTGTCTGGTGCAAAGAGCGGCCCCGGAGGCAATCCGATATTCTTATACGTATTATAAGGGTGATCTGTTTTTAAGTCTCTATTCAGTACACGATGTCTTCCCTCTCTACCTACAACATAAAGTACCGTAGGGTCACTCTGCAGCAATTGCCCTTTTTTGAGTCTATTGAGATATAATCCTGCTATGATGGGCATCTCATCTACGTGAATAGCCTCACCATCTACTATACTTGCTAAAACCACAGCCTGCTTCGTCGTGAGTCCTTGCTGCTTTGCTTTATTTTCTCGTTCCGTCGTCCAAAATTTGTAATACTCATCTACAAATCGAGCAATAACCTTATCTGCTGGTGTAGCCCAGTTAAAATGATAATGGTCTGGTAAGAATACACTCCATTTATCTTCCTCTGTAAAACCACTTTGCTTCACCCACTCACCATTCAAGGCTTCTTCTATCTCTTTTTTGGTAGGCTGCAACTGCTCCGAGAGCATTGCTACGATTTGACTACGCGTCATCTCCACGGGCACTTTTACCACTACTTTTTCCCACTTCCCGCTGCGTATGAGTCTTACTAGATTCACATTACTCATTCCTTTTGGAATATTGTATCGTCCTGCTTTATAAGTGTTAGGCAGATTCATTTGCTTAGCGACCATATCAAACGTTTGCACATTTTCGATAATATGTTTGGCCACCAAATTTTCCCGTACGCGTTCGTACGTATCGTCACTGCGTATNTAAAAATACTCGCTATCTGCCGCTGCTGTATTCCCTNTAAAAAGGACATAGTACCCCCCCGCTAAGGCAAATAAGCCGAGCATAAGCAATACACCTATTATTTTTCGTTGTGTTTTGTTCAAACTTGGAAATGAAAACGCAAAGTTAAACCAACTTATGCTTTAATTTTGTCCGCTTATGCTTAAGATAGCACTTATAGGATATGGCAAGATGGGTAAAACCATAGAACAAGTAGCCAAAGACAGAGGCCACGAGGTAGTAGCTGCCATCGATTCTGGCAATTTTACTCCAGCTAATTTGAACAATGCAGATGTGGCCATTGAGTTCACACAACCCGATGTCGCCCACCTTAACATTGCTAAATGTTTTGATGCAGATGTACCCGTAGTAGTAGGCACNACCGCTTGGTATGACCACTATGAGGCCCTTGCCGACAGAGCCAGAACTGAGAATAAAACCCTTTTCACAGCTACTAATTTTAGCATAGGCGTAAACATTCTTTTTCACATTAATGAGAAGCTAAGTCATATTATGAATGGTTTTTCTGCTTACGATGTAAAAATGACGGAGACACATCATTTACAAAAACTAGATCACCCAAGTGGCACCGCCGTTACGCTAGCCGAAGGTATTTTGAATCATCTTGATAGAAAAAAGAAATACGTTGGTCTGCTCGAGGGAAAATCTGCCGATATTACTCCGTTTGATTTGCATATAGAAAGTAAACGCCGCGAAGGAGTACCTGGTTATCATGCCNTAACTTACAAGAGCGAGATAGACGAGTTAACTATAAGTCACAATGCCAAAAGCAGACTTGGTTTTGCCCAAGGAGCTTTGGTCGCAGCTGAATGGGTAGCTCACAGAAAAGGCGTATTCGGAATGAAAGACTTATTAAATTTTTGATAAAGAAAAGAACATATGAAATTTAACTTAAAAGAAGACTGGAACTTACTTAGCAGAAGAGCTGCTATCTTTTATATTGTATTCAGTATAATTAATATCCTCACTTTTATACTCTTGCTCGTTAATACGGATGTAGGTATTATCCCTGCACTTATTTACTTAGTATTTTGGCAAGTGGCTATTTGGGTATACTACATGTTCCGGTACAAATTCCGTAAAAAAACTAAAGGAGGTGAATGGATAGATGCAGCCATGTTTGCTGTAATTGCTGCCACGCTCATACGTACTTTTTTCATAGAAGCATATCAAATTCCTACACAGTCTATGGAAAAATCGCTATTAAGAGGTGATTTCCTATTTGTAAGTAAGGTCAACTTTGGAGCGAGAGTACCTATGACACCTATATCATTCCCCTTTGTGCACCAAGACTTGCCAGTAGTAGGTGGCAAAGCATATTCAGAAGCANTAAAACTTCCATACTATCGACTGCCAGGATTAGAAAGCATCGAAAATAATGATATTGTCGTTTTCAATTATCCCAAGGATGATGACCACAATCCCATAGACAAGAAAACCAATTANATAAAGCGTTGTGTTGCTATTTCAGGTGACAGCCTGAAAGTAGTGGACGGCATGGTGTACGTAAACGGAAAGAAAGCCGATGTAGCAGTACATGGACAAATGGGCTACACGATGCAAACCAGTACCGCATACGGTGCACGAGATTTTGAAAAAATAGACATCTCAGAAGTAGGTGCCACAGGACAAGGCCAGTATCAGCTCTATATGAGTAAGAAAAACAAAGAGGATTTATCTAAGTTTCCTGGCATTGTAGATATATCTCCAAAACTTGACGCACAAGGTCCGTATAGAGAAATATTCCCTCATAAACCGATGCTAATGCCTTGGAGCAAAGACAATTACGGCACCATATACGTGCCAAAAGAAGGAGATGTGTTGCCATTGACGGGGAATAATATCTACATCTACCAAGACCTCATCAAGCAATATGAGGGTAATGATAGTTATCAGATAAAAGACGGCAAAGCATACCTCAATGGAGTAGTAGCAACAGAATACACCGTTAAAATGAATTATTACTTTATGATGGGTGACAATCGCCACCAAAGTGCAGACTCACGTTATTGGGGATTTGTACCCGAGGACCATATAGTAGGTAAGGCATTATTTATATGGATGAGCATAGAGCCAGACGGTATGTATGGAGGAAGAGAGAAAGGGATCTTTAGCCGCATACGATGGAGTAGGTTATTTAACCGCATACACTAGTGAGTAAAGGCGATTTACGAATCATTTTTATGGGCAATCCTGAGTTTGCTTGCTATCACTTAGAAACGATAGTGAACGAGGGATACCAAGTAGTGGCGGTAATATCCGCACCCGATAGGCCAGCCGGCAGAGGTATGAAGCTACTTGCCACCCCTGTAACCCAGTATGCTCGTGAGCAAAACATCCCTTGTCTGCAACCCAAGAACCTAAAAAACGAAGCATTTTTAGCTGAACTAGCTTCATACAAAGCCGACCTACAAGTGGTCATTGCATTTAGAATGTTACCTGTAGTCGTTTGGGATATGCCACCGCTCGGCACGTATAATTTGCACGCATCTTTACTCCCACAATACCGAGGAGCTGCTCCTATCAACTGGGCTATCATTAATGGTGAAACACAAACCGGAGTAAGCACCTTCAAACTAAAACATGAGATAGATACGGGAGACCTAATTATACAACAAGCTTGCGATATTTCACCTGATGATACTGCTGGCTCTTTGCACGATAAGTTGATGCATCTAGGGGCTGACGCAGTAATAGAAACACTACAACAGCTACACGCGGGTGAGGTCACCGAAACTCCTCAAGTAGCGAGTGACGACCTCAAATCAGCACCAAAACTCTATACCGACAATACTGCCATAGATTGGAATAAGAAGGCAATTACTATTCAAAATTTGGTACGTGGACTAAGCCCTTACCCAGTGGCTCACTCCACATTCGATGAAAAAAAACTCCTTGTGTACTCCCTCACGGTAGAAATCGCAAGTCACACGCATACACCCGGCACCTATATGAGTGACGGTAAAAAATTCTTAAAGGTAGCTGTGATGGATGGTTTTGTGCACTTGCAAGAAATCAAAATACAAGGAAAGCGTAGGATGCACATCCGTGATTTTTTGAACGGTTATAAAGTGGAGCATCTCGAGCTTCCTATTGAATAGATCTACTGCCAAACAGACAATTACGTATGGGTTGCTAATGGGCATAGATTTGCTACTTTTGCAGCCATTTTAGCATGTGGGAAAAGATAGCAAATAACATACTTCGCAATAGACTCGCCCTAATACTATTTTTGGTGGTTACCACGGCATTTATGCTGTACCAAACGCTGCACGTACAATTGGCGTATGATAATCCAAAATTCGTTCCTGACGATGACAAGGATATGGTGGCTTACCAAGAGTTCAAAAAAACATTTGGCGACGACGGAAGTGTAATGGTAGTCGGCATAAAAACCGAAAAATTAAAACAGCTTGACTTTTTCAATGCGTGGTATGACCTCACCTTAGAGCTAGATACTACTGCAAACATCAAGCAAGTACTATCTTTAGCCAATCTCAAAAGACTCGACAAACGAGTAACCATCGATACTTCTAACGGTTTTGAAAATGAGAAAGCAGAACTTTTTCCTCAAAATGTAATTGACACTAAGCCGCAGACCCAAGCAGAATTAGATTCGGTCTTTAATTCAATTGGAGACCTTAGATTCTACGAAGGGCTCCTATTCAAAGACAGCAGTGACTTTACATTAATGGCTATTACGTTAGACAAGGGAATACTGGACACCAAGGCACGTGTGCCATTTGTAACGGGTTTAGACGAAAAAATAACGGAAGTGTGTAAGGCCTATGATGTAGATGTGCATTTCTCGGGTTTACCGTTCATACGTACCAAGATGTCACAAATGATACAGCAAGAACTCGTAAGGTTCACCATTGTATCTATGATTCTTACTTCGTTAATCCTTTTATTCTTTTTTAGAAGTTTCCCAACCTTAGCGTTTTCGTTACTTACCGTAGTGGTTGGCGTAATTTGGTGTATGGGAATTTTGGTGACGTTAGGCTTCAAAATATCCATGTTCATTGGCTTGCTCCC
>JGI26083J51738_10000104_pt1 | contig 38784 bp, 37 predicted proteins | sample SaaInl85LU_5_DNA_FD_51738 | JGI IMG/M metagenome (IMG submission 51738)
TTAGTGTCTAATGTATTACTACCACATGCAGAACAGTTATTTGGCATTGCTCTTTGATAATTACAGTAATGACAGCGTAATTCGTTTTTATATTTATGATACGTTAAAGAAACATCGCAGTTGGGACATTGTGGAGAAACACCACAAGCTTTACATTCTACAATTGGTGAAAACCCACGTCTGTTTTGAAAGAGAATTACTTGTTCTTTTTCATCTAAAGCTTCTTGAATTAATACAAGTAATCTATCAGAAAAATGACCTTTCATTTCCTTTTTTCTATGCTTTTCTTTAATGTCAATTAATTCAATTTTTGGCAATTGAACGTTACCAAATCGTCTATTTAATTCAACAAAGACATATTTGTTTTGTTGTGCATTAAAATAACTTTCTAAAGAAGGAGTAGCAGAACCTAGTAGTATTTTTGCTTGGTGCATTTTTGCTAAAACTATAGCTGCATCTCTTGCATTGTACCTTGGATTTGGCTCAAATTGTTTGTAAGAAGTTTCGTGTTCTTCATCAACTACAATTAAACCTAAATTTGAAAATGGTAAAAATAAAGAAGAACGTGCTCCTAAAATTATTTGAGCTTTACTTTTATTTTCCAAAACATTATTCCAAACTTCTACTCTTTCATTCATAGAATATTTTGAATGAAATACTGAAATTTGTTTACCAAAATAAGCTTGTAAACGAGTTATTATTTGCGTGGTTAATGCAATTTCTGGCAATAAAAACAATACTTGTTGCCCTTTATCTAATACCTCTTGAATAAGTTTTGTATACACTTCTGTTTTACCAGAACTTGTAATTCCGTGTAAAAGAGTTACATCTTTTTGTAAAAAAGCATCTTTTATTTCACTTAATGCTTTTTCTTGAAACTCATTTAATGTTTTTAAAGCATTTATGTCACCTTTAAATTGAATTCGATCTATTTTTAAATGATAAAATTCTAATATATTTTTATCTACTAAAGAATTTAAAATAGCTGAAGAGACATTAGATTTTGTCTCTAACTCCTTAGCTTTAATTGGTTTTTTAGAGGTAGCTAATTGAAAGTATGTTAAAATAGCCTCTCTTTGTTTTTTTGCTCTAGAAAGTTCTTCTAGTAAAGTATTTAATGAATCATCAGCATTGTAATCTGAATGTAATTTTACATATTTAACTAACTTTGGCTTATAGGTTTCATAAATTTCTTCTTTAATGTATATAGCTGATTTTTTTAATAAACTATTTACAATTGGCATTACTTTTTTTCTATCAAGTATATCAACAATTTGATGAATGGTTAATTGTGATTGATGTTGTAAAGCTTCAAAAATTAAAAACTCATCATCAATTAAAACAGACTCATATGTAAAAGATTCATTTTTATAAATAATAGTTTCACTTTCTAATAAAAAAGCTGATGGTAAAGATGCTCTATATACATCTCCTAAAGCACACATGTAATACTCAGCTATCCATTGCCAATGTTTTAATTGTATTTTGTTTACTATTGGAAATTCATCTAAAATTTGATGTATTTCTTTGGCTTCATACAATGTGGGTTCATTATTATGAATTTTATAAACTAAAGCTGTAAAGATTTTACTTTTACCAAAAGAAACAGCAACACGCATTCCTTCTTTTAAAAAATTATACTCCTCTTCATTTATACTATACGTAAATGTTTTTTGAATTGGGATAGGTAATATGACGTCTATAAAGTAAATCTTATATTTTTTTAACAATACTAAAATCAAAACTAAATAAAATTTAGTATCTTTAAACTAAATAATTATCTTTTAATTCCCCCAGCTATGATTACTTCCGATAATTGGAAAGAAAGAGGAAAATTTTATACAATTTCTAACAAGCAAATCTTCGTAATTGATGAAGGTGAATATGCTGAAACTATTNTAATTCTTCATGGATATCCAACATCATCTTACGATTATTCTAGAGTATTACCAGAACTAACTAAACATTTTAGAGTAGTTATTCATGATCACTTAGGTTTTGGATTTTCTGATAAACCAGATTCTTTAACTTATTCTTTAATTGATCAAGCTGATATAGCTTTACAATTATGGAATAAAATGGGACTTAAAGAAGTTTCAATTTTGGCTCATGATTATGGAACTTCTGTAGCTAAAGAAATATTATCTCGCAAAAACCATAACTTAATTCCTTTAAAAATTAGAAGAATCTGTTTGTGTAACAGTAGTATGCGACTCGAACATCTGCATTTAAGAAATATGGGTAACCTGCTTAAAAATAAAAAGTTAGGAAAATTTATTGCTAGATTAACAAGTAATAGCTACCAAAAGTTTAAAAAGAAAATTAAAAGTAATTCATTAGATCCACATTTAAATAATAAATATGATATTAATAATGTATGGGATCAAATGAATACTTCTCAAGGACAAAAAGAAATTCATTTATTAAGTAATTTTATTAACGAACGCTATACTTTTTGGCATAGATGGACAGAAGCTTTAAAAGAATCTGAAATTCCGATTAAAATAGTTTGGGAGAAAAACGACCCTATTGCTGTTAAAGAAATTGCCATTGTTATGGCAACAGAAAACCAAAATGAAAAAATAGTTTGGATAGAAAATGACAAACATTACTCAATTATTNAAAATCCTAAAAACTGGATGAATTTNGTNTTTAATTTCGATGTTAAAAGAAGGTTTTAATTATGGATTTAGCACTAGATAAAAATATAATAACTGCTGAAAGTTGGAAAAATAAAGGGATATTTATTCCTGTTTTTAATAAAGAAATTTTTACAATTGATGTTGGCGAAAGTGAAGATTGCTTAGTAATTCTTCATGGATACCTTACATCTTCTTATGATTATAATAAAGTAATTGATGAACTTTCAAAAAAATATAGGGTTATTATACCAGATTTAATTGGTTTTGGTTTTTCTGATAAAGTTTTTGATTATTATTTTACTAGCGTGGATCAAGCAGATTACATTTTAGAATTTTGTAAACAATTAGGTTTAAAAAATATTACTTTTTTAGGTCATGATTATGGAACTGCTATAGTTCAAGAAATATTAGCTAGAAAAAATGCGAATGTTTTAGGATTGCAAATAAAAGAGTTTATTTATTGCAATGGTAATTTACCAATAAATCATTCTAATTTTTTAGATACTCAAGATTCTTTAAAATCAGAAGTTTCAAAAAAAATTATAACCATGTTAGCTTCTTTTGGAGTTTACAAAAAAACAATGAAAGAAATATTTTTTGATAATGATAACATTACTGATGAAGAATTAAAGCAAATGTGGCTTCAATTAGAATACAATCATGGTAGAAAAGTAATTAATTTTATATATAACTATCTAAGAGAAAGAAAAATATTTTGGAATAGATGGTCTTTAGCCATTCAAGAAACTACAGTTCCAATTAGAATTATATGGGGTAAAAAAGATCCTCTTGTAGATGAAATTATTCCCTTAAATCTTGCAAACAAAGTACAAGCAAATCACATTCACTGGATTAATGATGCAGGTCATTTTCCAATGCTAGAAAAACCTAAAGAATTTATATCTGCTGTTTTAAATGGCTAGTGTTTCAAAAATATATCCTTATTTTTATTAAAAAAATATTTTGACAAGTAAAAATTGGGAGAAATTAGGTAAATACACAAAAGTTTTTGATAGAAAAATTTTTATGATTGACTCTGAAAATCAATCAGATTCTAAAAAAGAGACTTTAGTAATTTTACATGGCTATCCTACTTCTTCATACGATTATTATAAGGTTTTACCTCAATTAGTTAAAAAATATAGAGTCATAATTCATGATCATTTAGGGTTTGGTTTCTCTGAAAAACCATTGGACTTTTCCTATTCTCTAATAGAACAAGCAGATATTGCTTTACAACTTTGGAAACAATTAGGTTTAAAAAAAGTAGTTTTATTAGCACACGATTATGGCACTAGTGTTTGTACTGAAATAATTGCAAGACATAATAAACAACAAATTAATTTACAAATAGATAAATTAATTTTATCTAATGGAAGCATACATATTGAATTCTCAAAACTTAGAACTATTCAAAAATTACTTAAAAATAAGTATACAGGTAAATGGGTTGCAAGATTAACAAACTATACAATTTTTAAAAAAAACATGCGAAATGTATATTTTGATAAAACTAAAGTTACAGATGAAGAATTAAAAGAAATGTGGCTTCAATTAGAATATAATAATGGTAGAAATGTAATACACTTACTTACAAATTATATTAATGAGCGTTATTATTTTTGGCATAGATGGGTTGGTGCTTTAAAAGAGACTAGTATTAATACAAGCATAATTTGGGCAGAAAATGACCCAATTGCAATTCCTAAAATTGCAGAATTATTACATAAAGAAATATCTGATAGTAAAATATTTTGGATNAAAAACTGTGGGCATTTCTTAATGTTAGAACAACCAAAAGAATGGTCAAGTTTAGTTTTAAAAGCATAATTTAATGACTCGTTACAAAAAGATTAGAGGGCATCATAAAATTTGGAAAAACATAGATAGTTGGGTTTCTTACAATAAAAAATTAGATTTAGAATACCTACAAAGTAGAAAAAGAGAATATGTAAAAGTTTGGGTACAACCTTACTCTAATATTAGTGTCTTAAATAGTGAGTTTAAACCTCCAAAATACAAGACTAGAAAAAAATTATTGAGGGTGTTTTTGAAATCTATAATAACTGGAAAAATCAATTAGATTCTTTAAATAAACCTTATTATTTAAAGATTTGGTTTTTTCCTGAAGATGTTTCTAAATGTCAAGTTGTTTGTGCTATAGATGAATTTATTGATTTTTATGATGTTACTTTTTATAAACCAAAAATTAATAAACCATTTCCTTTTGATAAAAGAGGATTAAATTGGCAATATTGTCATCAAGAACATCATTTAACAATTAAAGATATTGATGAACCAGAAAGTTTTTATAGTTACCAAGATTATTTAGATAATAAAAAATGGATTGAGGCTGCAATGAATAATCCTAAAACTAGAATTTCTGAATACAATGAAAACGAAACTATAACTACCTATTACTCAATTAAAGAATATGATGTTTGGGTTGGAGGAAATTAAGTGGCTTTTTTAACCTTTCTAGACCCCTCATATAATTCATATTTTACAAACTTACAGTCTAAATCTCCATTCTTTAAAGCAATTCTTTTAGATGTTCTTAAACCTACATGCTTTAAAGCATCAACATCAGAAGTAATTAACCATCCAGTTGAACCAGGGTAATTGTGTTTTAAAGTATCTCCTATTTTTCTGTAAAATTCAGGAATATCTATATTTAAACGTTCTCCATAAGGTGGATTAAACAAAATAGTAGTATTTCCAAAAACTTCTTTTGTAGAATTAAAAAAGTTTACGTGATGTACACCAACAAACTCTTCTAAATTTGCAGATATTATATTTTGTCTTGCTTTTTGCACTGCAGAAGGTGCTTTATCAAAGCCCATAATTTTAAAATGAGAAGATCTAATTTTTTTTAATAAAGAATCTTGAATTATAAAATATAAATCCTCATCATAATCTTTCCAATTCTCAAAAGCAAAATGTTTTCTATTAATATTAGCAGGAATATTATTAGCAATCATTGCAGCTTCAATTAAAATAGTTCCAGAGCCACACATAGGGTCTATAAAGTTTTCATCACCTGTGTAACCAGATAATAAAACCATTCCTGCAGCTAAGATTTCATTAATTGGTGCAATGTTTGTTGCTGTTCTGTAGCCTCTTTTATGTAAAGAATCTCCTGAGGAATCTAAAGAAACAGTTAGCCAATCTTTTTGAATATGTATATGAATTTTTACATCAGGATATTTTAAGTCTACATTAGGTCTTTTATGATATTTATGCCTAAAATAATCTGCAATTGCATCTTTAGCCTTTAAAGAAATATAATGCGAATTAGAGGTAAAATTTTTAGAATTAACAACAGCTCCTATTGCAAAAGTACCTTCTGCATCTAAATATTTTTCCCATTTTATTTTTTGAATTGCCTCATACAAATCTTCTTCGTCATAAACTTTACAAGTTTTAATGGGTTTTAAAATTCTTACAGCAGTTCTTAAAGCAATATTTGCTTTATATAAAAAACCTTTATCACCTCTAAAAGAAACACTTCTAACAGCTTCTTTAACATCTTGTGCACCTAAATCTTTAAGTTCTTTAGCTAAAACACTTTCTAAACCAAAAAGTGTAGTTGCTACCATTTTAAAATCCTTATCCATGTTGCAAAGTTATATATAACAAGTCAGATATTTTTTCTAAAGTAAGAATTAATTACTTTTACGACTTCTAAAAAAGAGATGAAGAAAAAAGACTGGTTTACAGATTGGTTTAACACACCATATTACCATACATTATACAAACATAGAAATGATATTGATGCTCAGTTGTTTATGAAAAACATTACTGCATTTTTGTCTTTACCAAAAACAACTCATATTCTTGATTTACCTTGTGGTAAAGGGCGTCATTCAGTTTTTTTAAATTCTCTTGGTTATAAAGTAACTGGAGGAGATTTAGCAGAGAATAGTATAAAATTCGCACAACAATTTGAAAATGAATCTTTACAATTTAGAGTTCATGATATGCGTAAACCCTTTAATAATAAGTATGATGCAGTATTTAATTTGTTTACTAGTTTTGGGTATTTTGAAGATGACAATGAAGATTTACTAATTTTAGAAAACATTAAAAAAGGGTTAAAAGAAAATGGTCTTTTTGTTTTTGATTTTTTAAACGCCATAAAAGTTAAAAACACTCTAATAAAAGAAGAAGTTAAAAAAGTAGAAGACATAACATTTTATATAAAAAGAGAAATTAAAGACGGGTTTATTNTAAAAAATATATCTTTTTTTGCAGATGGAAAAAATCATTCTTACACAGAAAGAGTTAAGNTTTTAGATATCTCAAAAATGAAAGATTATTTTAATAAAGTAGGATTTACAATTACCGAAATTTTTGGTGATTATAGATTAAATAAATTTGATTCTGAAAATTCAGATAGACTAATTTTTGTAGCAAAATGAGTTATTTTTTATTAATATTTTCAGTTCTTTTAGGAGTTATTTTAGTGCTTCTTATAAAGCCTAACAAAAACTTAACTCGTTTATTATTAGCTTTTAGTGGAGCTTATTTATTATCTGTTACAGTTTTACATTTATTACCAGAAGTATATACTGTAGATGCTAATTTTACTATTTCTGGAATTTTTATTTTGGCTGGTATAATATTACAATCTATACTTGAATCTTTTTCTAAAGGAGCTGAACATGGGCATATTCATATTCATACTGATGGAAAAAAGTTTCCCTTATTATTATTTGTAAGTCTTTGTATACATGCTTTTTCTGAAGGGTTACCTATTCATTCTGCTGATCAAAATTTATTATGGGCAATTTTAGTACACAAAATACCAATAGCTATCGTATTAACAAGCTTTTTAATACAAGCAAAATATTCTAAAAAAATAATAGTTTCTTTTTTACTCTTTTTTAGTTTAATGAGTCCTCTAGGTGTATTATTAGGTGAGAAAGTAATCTTTTTTAGTAATTACAAAACAGAAATCACAGCTTTAATCATTGGTGTATTTTTACATATTTCAACCATAATACTTTTTGAAAGTACTGAAAATCACAAATTTAATCTAAAGAAATTTGCTGCAATAGTTTTGGGTCTAGCACTAACTCTTTTGACTCTGTAAGATGAGTTTAGTTAGCTACTTCGTTTGTGAATTTAATTCTCATTAAACGTAATTCTTCCTCATCATAATCACCATCAAATTCTTCTAAAGCTTCTTCAATATGATCATTTTCTGCTTCCATAAAATAATCATGAATTTCTTCTTGCTGATCTTCATCTAACAAGTCATCAATAGCATAATCGATATTTAATTTCGTTCCAGAAAAGATGATTCTTTCCATTTCTCTTATAAGTTCACTCATTTCTAAACCCTTAGATTTTGCTATATCATCTAAAGGAAGTTTCTTATCTGTATTCTGGATTATAAAAAGTTTTAAACCAGAATTTACTCCTGTACTTTTTACAATTAAATCATCTGGTCTTAGAATATCATTTTCTTCTACATAATCAGCTATTAATTTTACAAAATCCTTTCCAAATTTTCTAGCTTTACCCTCTCCTACACCATGTACTTTAGAAAGTTCATCCATGGTAATAGGATATTTAAGAGCCATATCATCTATAGAAGGATCTTGAAAAACAGCAAAAGGTGGTACTCCTTGTTTATTAGCTACTTTTTTACGTAAATCTTTTAATAGTTTAACTAACTTTTCATCAGCTGCACCTCCAGAAGATTTAGAGTTTGTAATTATAGTATTATCATTTTCTTCATTATATTCATGATCTAATGTCATCATAAATGAAGTAGGATTTTTTAGAAAAGCTTCACCTTCTTCAGTAATTTTTACAACACCATATTGTTCAATTTCTTTCTTTATAAAGTTTACAACAAGTACTTGTCTAATAAGAGCCATCCAATAAGAACTAGTTTTACTTTTTCCTATCCCAAAAAATGGTTGTAAATGAGTTTTATGTGAGGTTAATAAAGCGTTTTCTTTACCAATTATAGTGTTAACTATTTCTTTTGCTTTATATTTTTGTAAAGTGTCTATTATAACATTTAATAATATGACAACATCATCTTTTGCTTCTTGTTTCTTCTTTGGATTTCTAGAATTGTCATCCATGTCAGCTCCTTCTCCATTCTTCTCATCAAACTCTTCTCCAAAATAGTGTAATAAATATTTACGCCTATTCATAGATGTNTCTGCATAACCAACTACTTCTTGTAATAATGCATGACCAATTTCTTGTTCAGCAACTGGTTTGCTGGCCATAAACTTCTCTAACTTTTCAATGTCTTTATAGGCATAGAAAGCTAAACAATATCCTTCTCCATCATCTCTACCTGCTCTACCAGTTTCTTGATAATAACTTTCTAAACTTTTGGGTATGTCATGATGAATCACAAATCTTACATCTGGCTTGTCTATACCCATACCAAAAGCAATTGTTGCTACTACCACATCACAATCTTCCATCAAAAACATGTCTTGATGTTTTACTCTTGTTTTAGCATCTAAACCAGCATGATAAGGCACAGCATTAATTCCATTAACTTGTAAAATTTGAGCAATTTCTTCAACTTTCTTACGACTTAAACAATAAATAATTCCAGATTTCCCTGGTCTTTGTTTAATAAATCGAATAATATCTTTCTCTACTTCTTTCGTTTTTGGTCTTACTTCATAAAATAAATTAGGCCTATTAAAAGAAGCTTTAAAACGATTAGCATCAGTAATTCCTAAAGTTTTTAAAATATCTTCTTGTACTTTTTCTGTTGCAGTAGCTGTTAAACAAACCACAGGTACATTATCGATTGCTTTAATAATATGTTTTAGGTTTCTATATTCGGGTCTAAAATCATGACCCCATTCAGAAATACAGTGAGCTTCATCTATAGCTACAAAAGAAATTTTTTGTGTACGTAAAAAAGTAACGTATTCTTCTTTTATTAAAGATTCTGGAGCAACATAAAGTAATTTTGTAATGCCATNTGAAATATCTTGTTTAACCTTAGCTACTTCAGTTTTATTTAANGAAGAATTTAATACATGTGCTACACCATCGTTTTCTGATATACCTCTAATNGCATCAACTTGGTTTTTCATTAAAGCAATTAAAGGAGAAACTACAATTGCTGTTCCTTCTTTCATTAATGCTGGTAGTTGATAACATAAAGATTTACCACCACCTGTAGGCATTATCACAAAGGTGTTTTCTCCATTTACAACACTTTCAACAACCTTTTCTTGTAAACCTTTAAAGGTGTTAAATCCAAAATACTTTTTTAAAGAACCATGTAAATCCATTCCCATAAAAATCAATATCTATTTAAAAAGAAACCAATCAAATATTATTTGATGAAACTTATTTTTAACGTAAATTTGCTCGTTTCTATATCTAAAGATATAACTTTTTTTTATTTTGATAAAACAAGTATAGTTTGAAAAATATTTCGATAATCGATATTGCCAAAGACACCATACGTCTAGAAAGTGAAGCCATTCAAAATTTAGCTCAATTAATTGATGATAATTTTGAAAAAGCAGTAAAATTCATTTTAAACTCTAAAGGAAGAGTTATTGTTACTGGTATTGGTAAAAGCGCAAATATAGGAACCAAAATTGTTGCTACATTAAACTCTACAGGAACACCTGCAGTTTTTATGCATGCTGCAGATGCTATTCATGGTGATTTAGGTAATGTTTTAGAAGATGATGTTGTTATTTGTATATCTAAAAGTGGTAATACACCAGAAATAAAAGTTTTAGTTCCACTGATTAAGAATTATGGAAATAAAATTATTGCTATAACAGGTAATATTGATTCTTTTTTAGGAAAAAATTCAGATTTTCCTTTAAATACTTTTGTAGAAAAAGAAGCTTGCCCAAATAATTTAGCGCCAACAACTAGTACTACAGCGCAATTAGTTATGGGAGATGCTTTAGCTGTTTGCTTATTAGAATTAAGAGGATTTACTAGCAGTGACTTTGCTAAATATCATCCAGGAGGAGCTTTAGGAAAAAGACTATACTTAAGAGTTTCTGATTTAGTTGAAAAAAACGAAGCCCCTAAAGTTGCTAAAACTGATTCTATTGCTAAAGTAATCATTGAAATATCTGAGAAAAGATTAGGTGTAACTGCTGTTGTAGAAAATGATAAAATTATTGGTATTATTACAGATGGTGATATAAGGAGAATGCTAAGTAAGACAACTAAAATTGATGCTTTTGTAGCCAGTGATATCATGGGTAATAAAGCGAAAACAATTCATAGAGATGCTATGGCTGTTGAAGCATTAGATATTTTAGAAAATAATAGCATTTCTCAGCTTTTAGTAGTCGATGACAATAATAATTACACAGGTGTTGTCCATTTACATGATTTAATCAAAGAAGGTATTTTTTAAATGGCAGAACAACAAAAAGAAATGTCTTTTTTAGGTCATCTAGAAGAACTTAGATGGCATATGGTTAGAAGTGCAGCAGCTATATTTATTTTAGCTATTGTATTTTTTGCTTTTGCAGAACAAGTATATGATNATTTCTTATTAGCTCACATCCAACCAGACTTTGTAACTTATAGAATATTTTGTGACTTTTTTAATTTCTTTGGAGTAGANAGTGATTTCTGTACTATAAATTTTGCAGATAAAAAATTACAAAGTATTAAGGTTACCTCTCAATTAATGAATTCTATTTGGTCTTCATTAATTTTAGGTGTAATAGTAGCATTTCCTTATATTTTATGGGAGATTTGGAGATTTATATCCCCTGGATTAACAGAGAATGAAATTAAAAGATCTAGAGGTTTTATTTTAATAGCTTCAATTTTATTTTTTATAGGAGTTTTATTTAGCTTTTATGTTATTGCTCCTGTATCTATTCATTTTTTATATAACTATCAAATTACAGATAGTATACAAAATAGCTTTACATTAGAATCTCATATTGGTCTAGTTACTAATATGTTATTAGGTGTTTCTATTTTATTTGAGTTACCAGTTTTAATTTATTTTCTAACCAAAATCGGACTAATAACACCTGAGTTTTTAAAACGTTATAGAAAGCATGCATTAGTTGTTGTATTAATTCTAGCTGCAATTATAACACCTCCAGATGTAGCAAGTCAAGTTATAGTAGCAATTCCTATTTTATTTTTATATGAAATAGGTATTAAAGTGTCTAAAAGAGTTATTAAAAATCAAGAAAAGAATGCCAACAAAAGTTAAAGAATTTAATGATTATCGTCAAGAAATGAACGATAAAATTTTAGCAACAGACAACAAAGTTATTAAGAGAATTTTCAACTTAGATACTAATGCTTTTGCAGCAGGTCATTTATCTGTTAAAACAAAAGAGTTATTAGGTTTGGTTGCATCTACTGTTTTAAGATGTGATGATTGTGTAAAGTATCATCTTGAATCTTCAATGGAAAATGGTGTAACTAAAGAAGAGATGTTAGAAACAATGGCTATTGCTAATCTAATTGGTGGTACAATTGTTATTCCTCATTTAAGAAGGGCTTATGAATATTGGGAAGCCTTAGAAGAAGAAAAATTATAATATATTTAAGATAAGTAAAAACCACATTCTTTATTTTTGAAATATGATTTTACGTGCAGAAAACATTCAGAAAATATATGGTTCTAGAAAGGTCGTAAAAGGTATTTCTTTAGAAGTTAANCAAGGAGAAATCATTGGTTTACTNGGACCTAATGGAGCAGGTAAAACTACTTCTTTTTACATGATTGTTGGTATGATAAAACCTAACCATGGTAAAATTTTCTTGAATGATGAAGAAATTACAGAAGATGCTATGTACAAAAGAGCCCAAAAAGGTATTGGGTATTTAGCTCAAGAAGCTTCTGTATTTAGAAAACTTTCTGTAGAAGATAATATTATGTCTGTTTTACAGTTTACTAATCTTTCTAAAAAAGAGCAAAAAATAAAATTAGAAGCGCTTATTGATGAATTTAATATTGGTCATGTGCGTAAAAATAGAGGTGATTTACTTTCTGGAGGTGAAAGACGTAGAACAGAAATTGCACGTTGTTTAGCATCTGATCCAAATTTTATTTTATTAGATGAACCTTTTGCAGGTGTAGATCCTATTGCTGTTGAAGATATACAAAGTATTGTAGCCCAATTAAAAAATAAAAACATAGGTATATTAATTACTGATCATGATGTACAAGCAACTCTTGCTATTACAGATAAAACTTATTTAATGTATAATGGAAGTATTTTAAAAGAAGGTACACCAGAAGAATTAGCTGCTGATGAAATGGTAAGAAAAGTGTATTTAGGTAAAGATTTTGAATTGAAAAAGAAAAAAGTTTTTCAATAATTAAAACATCCTATATGCCAGAGAATTCCTGAAGGATCATGTAAAAAGAATTCTCTACCCCAATCATTATTTANAATTTTAGACAATCTACACTTTTTATATTTTGATAGTAAGTCTANTGCTTCTATTTTTTTTAAATANGCTTCTATATCATCAACTTCTAAAAAAAGCATAGAATTATCTACCCAATCTTTTACAAATGCTTTTTGTAAATAAAAACCAAGTTTTTCATCAATTTTAAAATAACTCATATTATTAGATATGGTTACTTCTTTAAAACCTAAATCTTTATAGAAATTACATGATTCACTAAAATCTTTTGCTCCAATAAAACTTCTAACAGATTTAAACATATTTAAATATTCTTTTTCTGAATATTAAATTTAAAACAAACCCCTTTTTTATTATCAATTTTATTAGATAAAGCTATAGACCCTCCTAACCTTTCTATATTTGATTTTACAGTTGATAAACCTACACCAGTATTATTGTTTGAATTTTTATGAAGTGTTTCAAACATTTCAAAAACCTTTTTCCAATATTTTTTTGGTATGCCTGGCCCATTATCTTCATAAACAAAATTATAATTTTCTGTATCTTCTGAGAAAGTAATCTTTATGATAACTTTTTCTTCATCAGTAAATTTTTTAGAATTAGAAATAAGGTTTTGAAAAACTTGTAATAGTCCAATTTTAGAACTAAAAATATCAGTATCTAAATTTTCTGGAATAAAATCAATCTTATTTTCAATATCAATATTTTTTATAATACCTTCTATTAAGTTTTTAATATTAAATGCATTAAATACAATGTTTTTACTTGTTACTTTACTGTATGCTAAAATGTCATTTATCAAATTATCCATATAAGAAATTCTATCAGCAATTAAATTAAAATAATTTTCTGCTTGTGTTTCTTTAAATAATTCAAAATGATCTTCTTTTAAGACATCTATTAAAAAATTGATATTATTTATTGGAGACTTTAAATCGTGAGTAAGTCTAAATGCAAAATTGTTTAATCTATCATTTAATTTTACAATATCTTTATTTGCACTTTTTAATTTTGCATTACTCTTTCTTAACTCAAATAAACGAACTACTTGATTAGCTAAAAGATTTAAAGCTTCTTTTTGAGTATCATTTAATTTTTTTGGTTTATTGTCAATTACACAGAGTGTTCCTAAAGGATAACCTTCTGATGTATTTAATGGAGCACCTGCATAAAAAATTACATTTGGAGCACCTATAGTTAAAGGGTTATCAAAAAAACGTTCGTCTTTAGTTGCATCTTCTACTTCAAATATTTCATTAGGATTCAGTATACTGTGAGCACAAAAGGCTAAATCTCTATGAGTTTCTTTAGTTTCCATTCCATGATTAGACTTAAACCATTGTCTTTTTTCATCTATAATAGAAACTAAGGCAATTGGTGTATCACATATAGAAGAAGCAATTTTAGTAATTGCGTCATATTCTTCTTCTGGTAAAGAATCTAGAATACTATATTTTTTTAAGACTTTTAATCTCTCTTCTTCGTTATTTGGTATTCTAGCAGCTTTCATAATTATTATTTTTTAATAAGAGAAAATATAATATACAATATAATAATTATAGGTATAGATAAAAAAGGAATTATCAATATTAATAGTAGCGAAATAATCAAAAACAAATACTTTATGAAATTATTTTTTATAGAATAATCTTTAAACTTTAATGAAAATAAAGCGATTTCTGAATTCATTAAATAAGATAATATCCATGTTATTGCAATTAAAAAATAATTATTTGAAATTAATTCTTTAGCAAAAGCAACATCAGAATATTGTTGAATTAAAGGAAGTGAAACCACAAACAAACTCATTGCAGGAGTTGGTAATCCTATAAATGAAGTTGTTTGTCTATCATCTATGTTAAATTTAGCTAAACGTAAACAAGCTGCTAATGTTAAAAACAAACCAATAAGTGCTACATCTAAAATAGGGTCTTCAAAAATGAATATATTACCATTTGCTTTTAAATTAATCTGAATTAATTTAAACATAATAATACCAGGCACAACTCCACTTGTAACCATATCTGCTAAAGAATCTAACTGTTTGCCAAGCTCGCCTGTTACTTTTAGTAATCTTGCAGCTAAACCATCAAAAAAATCAAAAAATATACCTAAAACAACAAATAAACCTGCATATTCAAAATTTTCTTCTACTGCATAAATTACAGCAATCGACCCACAAAATAAATTAGCAAGAGTTATTAAATTAGGTAAGTGTTTCATTATAAAAAGTTTTTGGTNGGTGTTTAAGCAAAAATAATAAAACAATATGTAAGAGTTTTGTTTATTTATATTTTTTGAGATATTTGTAAAAATAAGTTTCTATGCCAGTTTTAAAATCAAATTTTAAGGTTACAATACCATTTAGAAATGGTCATTTTAATACCATGTATAGACCACTGTTTATGAAAGATATAACTCATTATCAAAGAGAAAGAATTACAACTTGGGATAATGATTTTATAGACTTAGATTTTACGACTGTTGATTCAAAAACTTTAGTTTTATTAATTCATGGTTTAGAAGGAAGCTCTGAATCTAAATATATAACTTCTCATGCTAACCATTTTAACAAAATGGGATTAGATGCTGTTTGTTTTAATTTAAGAGGTTGTAGTGGAGAAGATAACTTGTTACTTTCTACATATCATAGTGGAAAAACAGAGGATGTAGAATTTGTAATAAATCATCTTATAAAAAATTACAATTACGAAAATATTGTTATTGTTGGTTTTAGNCTTGGNGGTAATTTNACTTTAAAATATTTAGGCGAAAAAGGCAATTCTATTTCATCTATTGTAAAAGGAGGCATTGCTGTTTCTGTTCCTATTCATATTGCTTCTGCAGAAAAAGAAATGGATAAGCTTAAAAATAAGTTATACATGGAAGTTTTTTTTAAAACTATGAAAAACAAAGTTTTAGAAAAGTCTCATAAATTTCCAGAATATCAATTAGATAAAGACAAATTATTTAAGGCTAATAAGTTTAAACATTTAGAACTTTTATACACTTGTCCTGTTTTTGGTTTTGATAGTCCAGAAGATTATTGGAATAAAGCAAGCTCTAAACCCTATATATTAAAAACTAAAGTACCCACTTTATTAGTTAACGCTAAAGACGATTCTTTTTTATCAAGAGAATGTTATCCTTATGAAGAAGCAAAAAAATCTGATTATTTCTTTTTTGAAGAACCAAAGTATGGAGGCCATTGTGGGTTTATGTCTTCTTTTAAACCAGATGAAAATAGATGGTTAGAGCAAAGAATTGAGCGTTTTATTAAAGAAACTATTCAAATTTAGATTTCTTAAACAATATCCAATAAAAACCATAGTTATTTTAATAGGTTTTTAGATATTTGTTAGAACAATTTTCTTGTATTTGTGAAATATAGAATTTTACTTTTTTTGTTGATTTCTCCATATTTTTTAAATGCTCAAGCATTTAGAAATTATTCAAACGAATTTTTAAATATTGGTGTAGATGCAGCAGCTTTAGGAATGAGCAAAGCTGTAGTTGCAACAACTAATAATGTAAATGCAATATATTGGAACCCTGCTGGTTTAGTAGGTATAGAAGATTACCAAGGTTCTTTAATGTATGCTTCATATTTTGCAGGTATTGCAAATTATAATTATGCTGCCTTTGCTATGCCTATTGATAAAAATAGTGCTTTAGGAGTATCTGTAATTCGTTTTGGAGTTGATGATATTTTAAATACCACTGAATTAATAGACAGTAATGGAAATATAGATTTTAATAGAATTAGCCTCTTCTCTGCTGCAGATTATGCATTTAATGTTGCTTATGCAAGAAATTTAATTTTTAAGGATTTAAAGATAGGTGTTAATGCAAAAGTTGTAAGAAGAATTATAGGTGATTTTGCAACTTCTTGGGGCTTTGGCTTTGATGCTGGTTTGCAATTTGAAAGGAATGATTGGTATTTTGGATTAATGATTAGAGATATTACTACAACTTACAATACTTGGGGTATTGATGAAGATGAGTTTAATAAAATACAAAACGCGATACCTGGTCAAAACCAAGAATTACCTGAAACTACAGAAATTACAAAACCAAAAATACAGTTAGGAGTTGCTAAGAATTGGAGAATTGGTCGTTTTTTTAACTTACAATCTGAGGTAGATTTAAATATTAGATTTGAACAAACTAACGATATTTTTTCTTCTAGTATTGCAAGTATAGATCCAGCTGTTGGTTTTCAATTAGATTATGATAAACTAGTCTATTTAAGATTAGGTGTTGGTAATTTTCAATATATCACTGAGTTTGATAATTCTAAAACACTCTCTACTCAACCAAATTTTGGATTAGGATTTAATTATAAAGGAATTCAAATAGATTATGCTTTAACCAATATTGGAAGCATAGGAAATGCACAATACTCTAATATTTTTTCTGTAACTGTAGATTACAGCTTTTTTAGAAGATAATTATGAAGAAGTTACTTTTTACCTTTTTATTTTTAGCAATATCTATCACCTCAAAATCTCAGGTACAACTTTCTGTTTATTCAGAAATAAGTATTGTTACTGCAGATGCTGGAAATGAACTATTTGAAGCTTTTGGTCATTCTGCAATTAGAATAAAAGACCCAGTGTTACAATTAGACTTAGTTTATAATTATGGGATATTTGACTTTAATGCTCCTAATTTTTATACCAATTTTACAAAAGGAAGACTACTTTATAAGCTTGGCAGATATCAATTTAAATATTTTTTNGAAAGCTACAAGCAAGATAAACGTTGGGTTAAACAGCAAGTGCTAAATTTAACACANCAACAAAGACAGGCTTTTTTTATGTATTTAGAAAAAAATGCATCACCACAAAACGCAACCTATTTATATGATCCTTTTTTTAATAATTGTGCTTCTAAATTAAAAGATATTACTACCACAATTTTAGGTGATAAAGTTGAATTTAATGATAAAGAGATTGAAAAAGAATTAAGCTTTAGAACCTTAATGAACAGAGAGATTCACTGGAATACTTGGGGAGGTTTTGGTATAAACCTAGCATTAGGTAGTAAATTAGATAAAACTGCCAATTTACAACAGTACATGTATTTACCTGATTATGTTTATACTATTTTTAAAAACAGTACAGTGTACTTTAAAAACCAAAAACAACCTTTGGTAAAAAAAGAGGAGTTACTATTAGATTTCCCAAATAGAAAACAAAGTCTACCTCTTATAAGCCCTTTATTAGTCTTTTCAATAATTGCACTTTTAGGAATTTTTATAACTTATAGAGATAATAAAAATCAAAAAAGAACGAAATGGTTAGATACTATTTTGCTAATCACTACAGGACTTGTAGGTTTTTTAATTGTGTTCTTATGGTTTTTTACAGACCACTCCACTACTCCAAATAATTTCAATGTTTTATGGGCATTTGCTCCTAATTTAATTATAGTATTCTTATTGAATAAAGGTAAAAAATGGCTTTCTAACTACTTTATCTTTTTGTTATTTTTGCTACTAATTATACCAATTATTTGGATTACTAGTATTCAGCATTTTCCAATAGCTGTAATTCCTTTATTAATTTTACTTTTTGTTCGATATTTATTTTTATCAAAATCTTTTAAATAATAATCTTTAATTATTTTTCTGAAAATTTCTATAGCTTTTGTTTGATGAAAATTTTACATTTGATAATCAAATTCATCAACCATGAACACACAAATTATAGAATGTGTACCTAATATTAGTGAAGGTAGAGACACTAAAAAAATACAAGAAATTGCAAATATTGTAACCACTGTAGAAGGTGTTAAACTTTTAGATGTAGATCCTGGAAAAGCAACTAATAGAACCGTTATTACTTTTGTAGGTGAGCCCAATAATGTTATTGAGGCTGCTTTTAGATTAATTAAAAAAGCTTCTGAATTAATAGATATGAGCAAGCAAAAAGGAGAACATCCAAGATTTGGTGCAACTGATGTTTGTCCTTTAGTACCAATTGCTAATATTTCTATGGAAGAAACTGCAAAATATGCCCATTTATTAGGTGAAAGAGTTGGTAAAGAATTAGGTATTTCTGGTTACTATTATGAAAATGCTGCAACATCAGAAAATAGAAGAAATTTAGCTACTGTTAGAGCTGGTGAATATGAAGGGTTAAAAGACAAACTATCAAATCCTAATTGGAAACCAGATTTTGGACCCAAAGAATATAATCCTAAAATAATTTCTGCAGGTGTAACTGCAATTTCTGCTAGAGATTTTTTAATAGCATACAATGTAAACATCAACTCAACTTCTGTTAGAAGAGCAAATGCTATAGCTTTTGATATTCGTGAAGCAGGAAGAATAAAACGTGAGGGAAACCCAATAACTGGTAAAAAAGTTTTAGATGATAAGGGTGAGCCAGTTAGAATACCAGGTAAATTACAAGCAGTGAAAGGAATTGGTTGGTTTATAGAAGAATATGGTATTGCACAAATCTCTTATAACTTAACCAATATTTCTATAACTTCTATGCATGAAGCCTTTTATGAAACATCAAAATCTGCAACAGAAAGAGGTCTAAGAGTTACAGGATCTGAATTAGTAGGTTTAGTTCCTTTACAAGCTATGCTAGATGCAGCAGATTTTTTCTTAAAAAAACAAGAACGTTCATTAGGAATATCTGAAAAAGAAAAAGTAAAAATTGCTATTAAATCTTTAGGTCTAGATGATTTAAAACCTTTTCATCCTGAAGAAAGAATTATAGAATATGTAATGAACGCTGATGCTGATAAGAAATTAATAGACTTAACAATTAAAGATTTTGCTGAAGAAACTGCATCAGAATCTATGGCTCCAGGAGGTGGAAGTATTTCTGCATATGTTGGAGCATTAGGAGTTTCCTTAGGAACTATGGTTGCTAATTTATCTGCTCATAAACCTGGTTGGGATGATAAATGGGAATATTTTTCTGAATGGGCAGAAAAAGGTCAGACTTATAAAAATCAACTTCTTTTTTTGGTTGATGAAGATACCAATGCATTTAATAAAATCATTTATGCTTTTCGTTTACCAAAAGGCAATGAAGAAGAAATAAATACAAGAAAAGAAGCTATAGAAAATGCTACAAAATATGCTACTGAAATTCCTTTTAAAGTAATGGAAACTGCTTATAATTCTATAGAAGTGATGTTAGAAATGATGAAAAAAGGGTTACAAAACTCACTTTCTGATGGAGGTGTTGGAGTACTTTGTGCAAAAACAGCTGTTACTGGTGCTTATTTTAACGTAAGAATAAACGCAAAAGATATAAAAGACAAAAAGTTTGCAGAAAATATTTTAGAAAAAGCAGCACATATTTATAAAAAAACAATTGTTTTAGAAAATGAAATGATGCAGATCATTAAGTCAAAAATTTAGTTATTTTGAATATTAATACTATAGAAATTATACCTTTTGAGGAGAAATACGCTAAGTATTTCTATGATTTAAACGCAGACTGGTTAAAAAAATATTTCTATATAGAACCTTATGATGAAAAGGTGTTAAGTAATCCTAAACAATATGTTATAGATCCTGGAGGTTTTATCTTTTTTGCGAAATATAATACAGAGATTGTAGGTGTGGTTTCCTTAATCAACCAAAAAACATTTTTTGAATTGAGTAAAATGGCTGTTTCTCCTAAATACCAAGGATTTAAAATTGGTCAACAATTAATGGACTTTACCATTAACTTTGCTAAAGAAAAATGTTGGGATAGTATTACTTTATACTCACATAGAAGTTTGAAAGCTGCTATACAACTTTATACGAAAGTGGGTTTTAAAGAAATACCTGTTGAAAAAGATTCTCATTATGAGAGAGCAGATATTAAAATGCTGTTAGAATTATAAAAAACTCTGAATGGCTAAATCATAGCCTTTTAAACCAAATCCAAAAATAACGCCTTTTGCGTTTGGTGAAATATAGCTTTTATGCCTAAAATCTTCACGTGCATGAACATTAGAAATGTGCACTTCTACAACAGGAGTTTCAATTCCTTTTATAGCATCTCCTATACCAACAGAAGTATGTGTGTAAGCTGCAGCATTTAAAATAATACCATCAAAATCAAAACCAACTTCGTGTAATTTATCAATTAATTCACCTTCTATGTTAGATTGATAATAAGCTAATTCTACATTTTTAAATCGTAATTGTAATTCTCTAAAGTATTGGTCAAAAGTTTGTGAACCATAAATTTCTGGTTCACGTTTACCTAATAAATTTAAATTGGGTCCGTTTATAATAATTAGCTTCATATATTTCTTTAAAGTTGTAAATATATACTTTATTTTTAGCAAATGAAATGGCTACAAGCGATTAAAGATTATCAGTTTTATCTAAAAATAGAAAGAGGGCTCTCTAAAAACACGATAGATAGTTATACACGTGATTTAGAGAAATTAATTTTATTCTTAGAGAAAAATCAAATCAATTCCTCCCCTATTTCTATAGATAAAGATATTATTCAGAGATTTATTTATCAAATAGCTAAAGAAGTAAACCCAAGAAGTCAAGCAAGAATTATTTCTGGTTTACGTAGTTTTTTTAATTACTTGGTTTTTGAAGAGTATAGAAAAACAAATCCTACAGATTTAATAGAAACTCCTAAAATTGGTAGAAAATTACCTGATACTTTGTCTGAACAGGAAATTAATGAATTAATATCAGCTATAGATTTAAGTCATCCTCAAGGAGAAAGGAATAGAACTATTTTAGAAGTAATGTATAGTTGTGGTTTAAGAGTAAGTGAATTAATTACTCTAAAAATATCAGATCTTTTTTTTGAAGAAGGCTTTATCAGGGTTTTAGGAAAAGGCGATAAAGAACGTTTTGTACCTATTCATAATCAAGCACAAAAATACATTTTGACTTATATTCATCAAATAAGAAGTTTTGTAAAACCTAAAAAAGAATTTGAAGATACTTTGTTTTTAAACAGAAGAGGAAAAGGTTTAACAAGACAAATGATATTTACGATTCTCAAAAATTTAGCTATAGATATTGATTTAAAAAAGAAAATTAGTCCTCATACTTTAAGACATTCTTTTGCAACACACTTGTTAAAAAATGGTGCAGATTTAAGAGCTATACAACAAATGTTAGGTCATGAAAGTATAACTACAACAGAAGTATATGTACATCTGGATAAGAGTTACTTAAGAGAAGTAGTTGAAACCTATCATCCAAGAAAAAGCCCCCTTTAATTCCCCCAAAAGGGGAAAACCAAAAACGTAAATTATTTAAAAAATACTTTTTTTTAAATTTTAATAAAGCTATGATTTCTGTAGTTAGAAATAGAGAAAATGCAAAACTGTCTTCAAGAGTAAGAATTCTCCTCCTTTGGAGGAGCTAGAGGAGGCTTCTACTATTTAGCAACGTTTACTGCTCTAGTTTCTCTAATTACGGTTACTTTTACTTGACCTGGATAAGTCATATCATTTTGAATTTTCTGAGAAATATTAAATGATAATTCAGCAGCTTTTGTATCATTTACTTTTGTACTTTCAACCATAACACGTAATTCACGTCCTGCTTGAATAGCATAGGCTTTTTGAACTCCTGTAAAACCAAAAGCAATATTCTCTAAATCTTTTAATCTTTGAATGTAAGAATCTAAAACTTGTCTTCTTGCACCTGGTCTTGCTCCTGATATTGCATCACAAACTTGAACTATAGGCGATAATAAACTCTTCATTTCAATTTCATCATGGTGAGCACCAATAGCGTTACAAACTTCATCCTTTTCACCAAACTTTTCAGCCCATTGCATTCCTAAAAGTGCGTGAGGTAATTCACTTTCTGTTTCTGGTACTTTACCAATATCGTGTAATAAACCAGCTCTTTTTGCTAGCTTAGCATTTAAGCCCATTTCAGAAGCCATAATACCACAAAGATTAGATACTTCTCTAGAGTGTTGTAGTAAGTTTTGACCATAAGAAGATCTATACTTCATTCTACCTACAATCTTAATTAATTCTGGATGTAAACCATGAATACCTAAATCAATCACGGTTCTTTTACCAACTTCTATAATTTCTGAATTAATCTGCTTTTCTGTTTTCTTAACAACTTCTTCAATTCTTGCAGGATGAATTCTACCATCTGTAACTAATTTATGCATAGATAAACGTGCAATTTCTCTACGAACAGGATCAAAACAAGAAAGAATAATTGCTTCTGGAGTATCATCTACAATAATTTCTACACCAGTTGCAGCTTCTAAAGCTCTAATGTTTCGTCCTTCTCTACCTATAATTCTACCTTTAACATCATCAGATTCTAGNTTAAATACAGATACACAATTTTCTACAGCTTGTTCTACACCAACTCTTTGTATTGTGCCTAAAACTACTTTTCTNGCTTCTTGNTCTGCTGTTAATTTAGCCTCTTCTATAGAGGTTTGTACAAAAGCCATTGCTTCTGTTTTAGCTTCATCTTTTAAAGAAGCTACTAGTTCTTTCTTAGCTTCTTCTGCAGATAATCCAGAAATTTGCTCTAGCATGTCTACATGCCTTTTGTGCATTTTTTCTAGTTCGCTTTCTCTTTTTTCTAAGAATTCTAATTTATAATCATAGTCTTTTTCTTTTTGTTCTAAAGATTTATTTAATCTTTTGTTTTTGTCAACTTCAGAAGCTACTTGAGATTCTCTGTCTCTTATTCTCTTTTCGACATCAGAAATTTTCTTTTCTCTTGATAAAATTACTTTTTCGTGTTCAGATTTTAACTCAATAAACTTTTCTTTTGCTTGAAGTATTTTATCTTTTTTAATGGATTCTGCATCTTTCTTAGCCTCTTTTATAATTGAATCTGCAGCTCTTTTGCCTTCATTTATATGCTTTTTGCCTTTTGATTTTTCTACCGCTTTTAAAACAATAAAACCAATTGCAAAACCTATTATAATTCCTATTAGAATAGGAAGAATCATTTCATTCATAGTGTAAATTTAATATATAAAAAAAGCCTACATTAGGTGTGTCTTTAAACTCCAATATGACATTTATAGGACTAACTAACTGTTCAAGGATCCATTTAAAATGGCATGCTTTAGTAGTTAAGACTCATCCTTCATAATAGAATAGTGTTGAGTTTAATAAACAATTACTAACGTAGGCAGTGTTTTGTTAATGTATTTTAATGAACTTATTCTAAATGTGTCTCTAATAAATTAGATAACTCATTTATTTTTTGAATTACTTCTTTTTCTGTAGACTGCTTTTCTAAAGATGCGATCTCTATTTTAGAAGCAAACTGTAATGCAGACATGGCTAAAACATCTTGTTTGTCACTAACTGCATAGTTTTTTTCGTATAAAGCTATAAGATTATTAATTGCATTTGCGGCTTTACGCATACCCTCTTCTTCTTTAGTGTTTTTAACACTTAAAGGATATGTTCTACCAGCTATTACAANATTAATCTTTAATTTATCCACTTGTAAAAGAACTTTATTCTTGTAACTGAATAATACATTTATCGATTTCTCTAATTAATGCNTTTATNTTCAGTTTTGTATCTTTTGTATTTGTACTACTGCCTTCAATAGTTTTTGCCACTTTTAATAAATCAAATTCTTTTTGTTGATTTTCTATAAATTGGCTCTTTTCTAAAAGCTGCTGCTGCAATTTTGTNTTATTCTGCAACAGTATGTTATTTTCATTTTTTAAAAACTCGTAATTAGAAAGCAGTTTGTTCAACTTATCTTCCAGTGAATGAATGGTTTCTAAAATATTACTCATTAACTTTTAAAAATAAACTATATCAACAAAGTTAACATTCTCATTTTAATAATCCAACAATAAATCATCTTTTTGATAATCATTTGATATTAAACACCTTATTAAAATGATGATTTTTATTATTTTTACAGCAAATAATTGCATTTTGAAAAAACATATAGTAACCCTATTTATACTATTTTCTTTAATAACTATATCTCAAGAAAAGTATCCTAAAGACTATTTTAGACCTCCATTAGATATCCCAATTTTACTGTCTGGTTCTTTTGGTGAATTAAGGAGTAACCATTTTCATTCTGGTTTAGATATTAAAACCCAAGGTAAAGAAGGATTAAAAGTTTATGCTGCTGCAGAAGGCTATGTGTCTAGAATAAAAGTTCAGCAGTTTGGCTATGGTAAAGCCATATACATAACTCACCCAAATGGATATACTACTGTTTATGGACATCTTAAAAAATTTTCTGATGCTATTGAAGCTTATGTAAAATCTGTTCAATACAAGAAAGAGAGCTATGCAACTGGAAATTTGTTTTTTAAAGAAGATCAATTTCCTTTAAAAAAGGGAGAAATTATTGGTTTTTCTGGAGATACAGGTGGTTCTGGAGGACCTCATTTACATTTTGAAATACGAAACACTATGTCTGAAAATGTAATTAATCCACTACTATTTGGTATTAAGGTTGCAGATACGATATCACCAAGAATTCGTGCTCTTAAAGTGTATGCTTTGTCTAGTGAGTCTAGAATTAATCAAAAACGAAAAACATTTCAAGTACCTATTAAAAAAATATCAAATGGTAANTACAAAACAGACAGAATATCTGCAAATGCAGACATAGGGTTTGCTATAGATGTTTATGATAATTTTAATGGTGCATATAATAAAAATGGTATTTACAGCTTAGAAATGTTAGTTAATGGAAAAAGATGGTATTATCATGATGTAGAAAAATTTTCTTTCTCAGAAAGTAAATTTTTAAATCTTCATATAGACTACAAACACTATAAAAAATATAAAACACGTTATCAAAAATCTTACAAAGAAACAGCTAACAAATTGTCTATTTATGAAGATTTAATTAATAATGGAAAACTAAATGTTAAACCAGGTAATAACTATATGGTTACTATAATTGCCAAAGATTATGCTGGTAATAAAAGTACTTTAAATATACCTATAGTTGGTAAAGAGTCTAGTGCTATATTTTCTAAATCAATAGATAGTACAAATTACAAGTTAATTAAAAACAAGTTTAATAAATTTAAAGTTGGTGATTTTTCAGTAGCTTTTCCTAAAAACACATTTTACGAAGATGTGTATTTAGATTTAGCTTATACTNACGGAATTGCAAAGGTGCACACACCTACCATTCCTTTAGATAAAAGTTATACCTTAACCTTTGATGTTTCAAAATATTCAGAAACAGAAAAACAATTTTTATTTATTGCAAATCTAGAATACCCAAAATATCCTAGATATCAATATACCAGAAAAAGAGATTCTACATTTTTTACAACCACTAAATCTTTGGGTAATTTTAAATTAGTTTCAGATAGTATTAAGCCTAAAGTTAGACTTTTATATTTTAAAAATAATCAATGGATATCTAGCTTTAAGACACTAAAAGCAAAAATAAGCGATAATGGTTCTGGTATCAAAAATTGGAGAGCTACAATAGATGGTGAATGGATTTTAATGGAGTATAACCATAAAAAAGGTATATTAACCTACAATTTTAATGATAAAAAATTGGTAGGTAGCAAACATATTTTTAAACTTGTAGTCTCAGATAATGTTGGAAATACGAACGAGCTATCTGCAACGTTTTATAAAAAACAAGTAAATTAACCTTTGTGAAGCACATCTTCTTTTTTTTTCTTTTAATACCAGGTTTTTTGTTAGCTCAAAAAACAACAATTTTAAAAGGAACAATAAAAAATAAATACAATCAGCCAATTTCTGAAGTTTCTATTAAGTTTAACAAAACAGGAACTGTCTCTGATGAAAATGGAAGATATTCTATAAGAATCCCTTTAGATACAGAAGTCACAGTAATTTTTAGTCATGTTTCTTATAAATCAATCACTAAAAAATTTATAGCCAAGAATAGAAATCAAATACGCTTCTCTCCTACTTTAATCTTAAAAACTGAGCAATTAGAAGAAGTTGTTATTAAAGACAATAAAAAAAATGCACAAGGCATTACTTCTATTGATGTTAAAAAAGCACAAAATGTTATAGGCCCAAATGCAGGTGTAGAAAATGTTTTAATGACTTTACCTGGTGTTAGTAATAATAACGAGCTTAGTACACAGTATAATGTTAGAGGTGGTAATTTTGATGAAAACTTAGTTTATGTTAATGGTATTCAAGTATATAGACCTTTTTTAATTAGATCTGGGCAACAAGAAGGGTTGAGTTTTATCAACTCAAATATGGTGCAGAATATAAATTTTTCTGCTGGTGGTTTTCAAGCAAAATATGGAGATAGACTTTCTTCTGTTTTAGATATTACTTACAGAAAACCTAAGGAAACATTTACTACAATAGAAGCCAGTTTATTGGGAGCAAGTGCAACTTTTGAAGGTGCTTTTTTAAACAATAAATTAACAACAATAACTGGGGTTAGATATAGAGACAATAGTTTGTTTGTAAACAGTAAGCAAACAGATGTAAATTTTAGACCAAGATTTACAGATGTACAAACCTATTTAACGTATGAATTTTCTGAAAAGTTTACCCTTAGTTTTTTAGGAAACTTTTCTTTAAACGATTATAATTATCAACCATTATCTAGAAGAACAAGATTTGGTACTGTNGCCAATCCATTAGAATTAATTGTGTTTTATTCTGGACAAGAGCAAGATAAATACCTAACTTTNTTTGGTGCNTTATCATCTGAATATAAGATAAATAAAGANTTTANCTTAACNACTACTTTATCTAGNTACAATACACAAGAAGAAGAATATTTTGACATAGCTGCTGCTTATAATCTAGGTGAAGTTGATGCAAATATTGGCTCTCAAAATTTTGGAGAAGTACAATTTTCTCAAGGTATAGGATCGCAATTAAATCATGCAAGAAATGATTTAGATGCACTCATTACAAATGCTGAAATAAAAGCTTCTTTAAAGAAAGAAAATAAACAATGGGATTTTGGTGTAAAATATCAAAAAGAAAATATTAAAGATAGAATACGTGAATGGGAAGTTATAGACTCTTTAGGTTTTTCTATAAGACCACCTCATCATTCAAGTAATAATCAACCTTATGTACCTTTTGAAGGACCAATTGTTCCTTTTCAAAATATAAGAGAAGATAATGAAGTTGATATCAACCGTTTTTCTGGTTTTATACAATTTAACCAAAGAACTTTTTTAAATAATCATGAAGTATGGTATAACTTAGGAGTAAGAATACATAATTGGTCTGTAAACGGAAATGGTGTTTCTTCTAGAAACCAAACTGTAGTTAGTCCTAGAGCACAATTTGCAATTAAACCAGATTGGGATAAAGATATGCTCTTTAGAGTTTCTGGTGGATGGTATTACCAACCTCCTTCTTATAGAGAGTTACGAGATTTTAATGGATTACTAAATGTAGATGTAAAAGCTCAGCAATCTATNCATATNGTTGGTGGCATGGATTATAGTTTTGAAATGTGGAATAGACCTTTTAAACTAACTTCAGAAATNTANTANAAAGATTTAAATGATATTAANGCNTATACCATNGATAATGTTAGAATTCGTTATAGAGCAGATAATGTAACACAAGCTTATGCTTATGGTTTAGACTTNCGTTTAAATGGTGAGTTTGTACCTGGNAGTGAAAGCTGGGTGAGTTTGGGNTATTTAAAAACAGAAGAAAANATTAACAATCGTGGTTATATTGCAAGNCCNACAGATCAAAGAATAAAATTTGGTGTTTTATTTCAAGATTANGTACCTAANTTACCNAANTTAAAAGCNTATNTAAANTTAGTNTTTAATACAGGTTTACCTGGTGGTTCACCTGCTTATGCAGACCCATATCAGTTTCAAGAACGTTTACGAGATTATAGACGCGCAGATTTAGGAATCTCTTANGTGTTTGTAGATGCTAATAAACAATATACTAATGGTTGGTTAGCAAATTTTAAAGAACTTACAGCTGGTGTAGAGTTATTTAANATGTTCGATATTCAAAACGCAATTACAAACACTTGGGTAAGAGATGTCTATTCTAAAACACAGTTTGGTATACCTAATTTTATGACAGGTAGAGTGTTAAATATTAAAATGAAAATTAGGTTTTAACCTAANATTTGCTCAGCATGAGCTTTGGTTTTTACTTTAGAAATCACTTCTTCTATAACTCCATTTTCATCAATTATAAAAGTAGTTCTATGAATTCCATCATATTCTTTTCCCATAAATTTCTTTGGTCCCCAAACACCAAAAGCTTCAATTACAGCTTTATCTTCATCAGCTAATAAAGGATAAGGAAATTCATATTTATTTTTAAAATTAGATTGTCTTTTAGCAGAATCTGCACTTACTCCTAATACATCATATCCTTTAGCTAAAAAAGATTGGTAGTTATCACTTAAATTACAAGCTTCTGCTGTACAACCAGGTGTACTAGCTTTAGGATAAAAAAACAATACTAATTTTTTACCTAAATAATCAGCTAATTTAATTGTAATTCCATCTTGATCTTTCGCTTCAAATTGTGGTGCTTTATCTCCTTTTTGTAAAGTTGTCATTTTGTTGTAAGTTTTTATATAAATTCTAAACAAAAATACAAATATTATCATCGATTAAAGAAGATAGAGTTCTTACATTTGTGTTAAATTCATTTTAAGATGACAAAACAGGAAAAAGTATCGTTTGTTATAAATACCCTACAAAACTTATATCCAGAAATACCAATACCTTTAGATCATAAAGATCCATATACATTATTAATTGCGGTATTACTGTCTGCACAATGTACAGATGTTAGAGTAAATCAAATTACACCACTATTATTTGCAAAAGCAGACAATCCTTTTGATATGGTTAAAATGACAGTTGAAGAAATTAAAGAAATCATTCGTCCTTGTGGTTTATCACCAATGAAAAGCAAAGGAATATATGGTTTGTCTAAAATTTTAATTGAAAACTATAATGGAGAAGTTCCTCAATCTTTTGAAGCTTTAGAAGCATTACCAGCAGTTGGCCATAAAACTGCAAGTGTAGTTATGAGTCAAGCTTTTAATGTACCTGCTTTTCCTGTTGATACTCATATACATAGGTTATTATTTAGATGGAATTTATCTAATGGTAAAAGTGTAGTGCAAACAGAAAAAGATGCAAAAAGATTATTTCCAAAAGAATTATGGAATGATTTACATCTTCAAATTATTTGGTATGGACGTGAATATTCNCCTGCTCGTGGTTGGGATTTAGATAANGATATCATTACTAANACTATNGGTAGAAAAACAGTTTTAAACGAATACTATAAAAATCTTAANTCATAAAAAAAGCCTCAACAACGTTGAAGCTTTTTCCACTCTTAATTCAAATTCAATTCAATGAAATCTTTTGATTTGGTTTTTACAATAGTTAGCGATTTGGAAAAATTAATCAAAAATTGAACTGTTTCTTGTTTGGGTTGCATCTTAAAATCAGATGACTTTTTTGAGTAAAGTTGCATCATATACTTGGTTTAATTACTTGGTTATAAATACAGTAACGATGCTTTTTTTACTTTATTGTTAATTCACTAAAATAATTTTATGTTTCTCTATTAATTTACGCATATTTATGAGTGCATAACGCATTCTGCCTAAAGCTGTATTAATGCTAACCCCAGTGTTTTCGCTTATCTCTTTAAAACTCATGTCTTTATACATGCGCATTACTAAAACTTCTTTTTGTTCTTCAGGTAATTCGTTTACAAGCTCTCTTACATCAGCAAAAATTTGTTCTTGTATAATTTGTTTTTCAGCATTTAAACTACCATCTTTTAAAACAGAAAATATATCAAACTCTTCAGTATTTTGAAAAGTTGGCATTCTATTGTTTTTTCTGAAATAATCAATCACTAAATTGTGAGCTATTCTCATTACCCAAGGTAAAAATTTACCTTCTTCATTATAATTACCTCTTTTTAAAGTTCTAATTACCTTTATGAATGTATCTTGAAAAATATCTTCTGNGATATCTTTATTCTGTACTTTACTGTAAATAAAACTAAATAATCTTTGCTTGTGTCTATTGATAAGNATAGCTAAAGAAGACTCATCTNCTTTGATATAACTATTAACAAGANTACTATCTGGAATAATTTNTTTTTGAATCATAACTACTTTTTGGAGGAACAAAGTGCTCTTCTCTAATTAAATTTTTAATAATTTTAAAAGTAGTTTTTAACTATAGTATGCTAATTTTNTGATTCTTATNAAATCAAATATAGAATATTATTTTAATTCAACAAATTTTTTTAACATTTTCCATTGATAACTTTTTTAGTAAAGCATAAAATAGTAGTATTTTTATACTTTCTATTTTTTGATATATGAAGACTGATATTTCTACTGTAAATCCTAAAAAAAACATCATCATTAAAGGTGCTAAACTGCACAATTTAAAAAATATTGATGTTGTAATACCAAGAAATAAACTAGTAGTAATTACTGGACTTTCTGGTTCTGGTAAGTCTTCTTTAGCATTCGATACTTTATATGCAGAGGGTCAAAGACGTTATGTAGAAAGTTTAAGTTCTTATGCTCGTCAATTTTTGGGAAAACTAGACAAACCAAAAGTAGATTATATTAAAGGAATTGCGCCTGCTATTGCTATTGAGCAAAAAGTAAATTCTACAAATCCTCGTTCAACTGTTGGTACTTCTACAGAAATATACGATTATATAAAATTATTATACGCAAGAATTGGTAAAACCTATTCACCTATTTCTGGTGATGAAGTAAAAAAAGATACTGTTTCTGACGTCGTTAATTTTATTAAAAATTTTGAAGAACGTACAAAACTTTTATTACTTGCTCCTATTTCAATTGATGAAAATAGAGATCTAAAAACTGTTTTACAAGTTTTAGAACAACAAGGTTATGCTCGTTTAAAATGGAATGATAAAGTATACAGAATTGCAGATTTTCCGAAAGAAGTTTATAAAAATGAAAACCTCTATTTGGTTGTTGATAGAGTTATCACTAAAGACGATGAAGATTTTTACAACAGACTAGCAGATGCTATACAAACAGCTTTTTTTGAAGGAAAAGGAGTTTGTTTTATAGAAAACTTAGAAACCAAAAAGACAACTGAGTTTAGCAATAAGTTTGAATTAGATGGTATTTCTTTTTTAGAACCAAATACACATTTATTTAGCTTTAACAATCCTTATGGTGCTTGTCCAACTTGTGAAGGTTATGGAAATGTAATTGGTATTGATGAAGATTTAGTAATCCCCAATAGTGGATTATCTATTTACGAAGACGCTATATTTCCTTTTAAAACGCCTTCTTATATTCATTATAAAGAAGATTTAATTGCAGTAGCTTATCAATTTGATATCCCTATACATAAACCTTGGTTCGAATTAACAGAAAAGCAAAAAGAACTGGTTTGGAATGGAAATACATCTTTTAACGGAATTCATCACTTTTTTAAAGTATTAGAAGAAAAGAGTTATAAAATTCAAAATAGAGTGATGTTATCTCGTTATCGAGGTAAAACTAAATGTAACACTTGTCAAGGTAAAAGATTACGTGAAGAAACAAATTATGTAAAAATAAATAACAAAACTATTTCTGATTTAGTAACACTCCCTCTAGACGAATTAGCACTATTTTTTAAAGAAATAAAACTAAATAAATACGAAGAAAAAATTGGTAAAAGATTACTAACTGAAATTAATAATCGTTTGCAGTTTTTAACTGATGTAGGTCTCTCCTATTTAACTTTAAATAGAACTTCTAATACACTTTCTGGAGGAGAAAGTCAACGTATAAATCTAGCAACTTCTTTAGGTAGTTCTTTAGTAGGCTCAATGTATATTTTAGATGAACCAAGTATAGGTTTGCATCCAAAAGATACAGAANGTTTAATTGGGGTGCTTAAAAATTTACGTGATTTAGGAAATACAGTGGTTGTTGTAGAGCATGATGAAGATATTATGGCTGCTGCAGATTATATTATTGATATTGGCCCAGAAGCAGGTACTTATGGTGGAAAAGTGGTTGCTGAGGGTACTTATGAAAACATTTTAGCTTCTGAATCCTTAACTGCTAAATATTTAAATGGAGATTTAAAAATAGAAGTTCCTACAAAACGTAGAACATCAAAAAACATAATACAGATTACTGGTGCAAGAGAACACAATTTAAAAAATATTGATGTTACTTTTCCTTTAAATTGTTTAACAATGATTACTGGAGTTTCTGGATCAGGTAAAAGTACTTTAGTGAAGAAAATTTTATATCCTACCATGCAGAAAAAACTGGTTGGATATGGAGACAAAATTGGGCAACACACTAAAGTTGAAGGTGATTTTGATACTCTTAAAACAGTTGAGTTTATAGATCAAAACCCTATTGGTCGTTCTTCGCGTTCAAATCCTGTTACCTATATAAAAGCTTATGATGATATTCGTGCATTATTTTCGAATCAGAAATTAGCAAAAATCAGAAATTATAAACCCAAACATTTTTCTTTTAATGTAGAAGGTGGACGTTGTGAAACCTGTAAAGGAGAAGGTGAAGTTANTATTGAAATGCAATTTATGGCAGATGTGCATTTAGAATGTGATGTTTGTAATGGAAAACGTTTTAAAAAGGAAGTTTTAGAAGTAACTTTCGATGGTAAATCTATTGATGATATTTTAAACTTAACCATAGATGATGCTGTCACTTTCTTTTCTGAAAACTTAGTGCCAAAAATTGCTAATAAATTAAAACCATTACAAGATGTTGGTTTAGGTTATGTTACTTTAGGGCAATCTTCTTCTACTCTTTCTGGTGGTGAAGCACAAAGAATTAAATTAGCTTCTTTTTTAGTTAAAGGTAATACCAAAGACAAAGCCTTATTTATTTTTGATGAACCAACCACTGGATTGCATTTTCATGATATTAAAAAACTATTAGCTTCTTTTAATGCATTGATAGAAAAAGGACATTCTATAATAGTTATTGAACATAATATTGATTTGATTAAGTGTGCAGACTATATTATAGATTTAGGTTTAGAAGGTGGTAAAAATGGAGGTAATCTTATTTATCAAGGTACACCTGAAGCATTAGCTAAAAATAAAGATTCTTATACTGCTGAATATTTAAAAGAAAAATTGATTTTTTAACGAATTCTAATTCAAGTAAAACGAATTCTAATATAGCGTAAATTTTACCTGACTCCTCTACTACTTTTATAGTGTTAATCATTTAAAAAAGTAGAAATCATGAAAAATTTAATTAGAAAATCGATTGTTGTTACTAGTCTTTTTATTGCAGGAAATATTTTTATTGCTTGTAACTCGTCAATTAAAAAAGAAAANAAAAAAGTTGCAGTAATTATNGAAGAAAGCAATGTAGATAGTTTAGAAAAAGAAGTTGTAACTAGAAATCCTATTGTATTTATTGCAGGATACGATTCTGGAAATGAAANATTTTATCAAAATGCGAGAAACTATTTTTCTCAACAAAATTTTNAGGTTGTAGAAGGTCAATATTCATTAGAAGAAATTATGAATTGGCTAAACAATCATAAAAACGATTTATCTTATGGAGAAATTCATATTGTAAATAAAAGTAATCCTTACAAAGGATTAAGTTTAGAGACGATTGTTAAGGGCGATAAAGTAACTACAGAATCATTAAGAAGATGTATTACAAAAGGAGAATTACCAATTTTAAGTGAAACTATAAATGGGAATACTACTATAGTTTTACATGCAAATGGTTTAGGCGAAAACACTGAATTAATGGCAACATTTAAAGATGCTTTTTATGCAGATGAATTACCTAATGTAGTAGCTTCTCCTTACTACTCTATTTTTAATGGAGAGTTTTCTAATCATTATTTAGCAAAGGCGTTTTATGTGTTTTATCCTACAGCACACTCACCAGGAAAAGTAGATTTATCAAAAGAAATAGCAAGAAAATATCCGAATGAAAAAGATATCAATTGGTATGAAGCTTTAAATAATGAAGAAGAAAGATATATTGGAGAAGCCTATACAACCAAGTTTACGATACCTGTAAAATTTCAATTAGACTATCATAATTCTGATGATGAAATTCCAAATTTTGAACTAGTAGAAGAAGTTATGGACTTTATAGAACAAAACGAATCTTTAAATACAGAAATGAAACAAATTAATATTCCTTTAGAAAAATTTAGATGGACTTGGTCTATNAAAAACAGTACATTAACTATTAAAGGAAGNANAACAGGNTTAACTGTTTTAAAACCNTTAATTAAACCTTATGGAGAATTAGAGCATATTGAACCAGATACAAAAAACAAAAGNTTATATGCTATGAAATAATTTGGAATGGAAATTGTAGTTTTAAGTAATGTCACTGTGCAAATAAAATGCATAGTGACATTTTAATTAGTAAGTTTGTATATGACCATTTGTAAAAAAATAATTGTCCTTGTTACTATATTCTATGTATCTCAAATTGTTTCGCAACAAGAGACCTATAAAATATTCAATACAGAAAATGGCCTATCAAATACTAATATTATAAAAATCACACAAGATAATATTGGGTATTTATGGTTAGGTACAGATAGTGGACTTATTCGTTTTGATGGTGATGACTTTACAAAAGTAAATTCTAAAAAAATCACTTCTCTCCTATTTAAAAATCAAAAACTTTTTGTTGGTACAACAAAAGGATTAATCGTTAAAGAAGATAATCAAGAAGTTTTTTATGAAAGTAAAAAAGTCTTTAATGTATTAATAAAAGATACTGATGTTTTTGTTGCTACAAATCAAGGTATTTGTCATTTAAAAAATAAAAACCTAATACCAATACAAATAAATACAAAATTAGATTTTTCAATTATTTACGATATTGTTTATCTAAATAACTCATTTTTTATTGCTTCTAATAATGGACTTTATCAAATTGATGATTTAATTCAACCAAAAAAAAATACTTTACTAACAAATGATGTGTTTGTTGATTTAGATATAGATGGTGAAAAACTATTAGCTGCTTCAAATAATAAGGTTATCTGTTTAAATGATAATAAAATTAAACCTATAAAAACTATTCAAAACATTTCTAACATTTCAATTATCGAAAATGAATTGTGGGTTAGTTCTATTAATAATGGAATAGAGATATTTTCTTTACCCGATTTTAAATTTCAACAAAAAATAAATAAATACAATACTTTAAAAACTGATCATATAAATTACGTTTTTAACGACAACCAAAACACAAAATGGATTGGAACCAATCAAGGCCTATATCAACAAAAAAAATATAAAATAAATAATATAAATAGTAAACCAAATCTACACTTAGAGAGTGTTAAAGTAAATTTTAAAGAAGTTAATTATATATCAAAAGAGAATATTAATCTTAATTTGAGTTCTAATGAAAACTCTATATCTATTGTATACAAAACAGTAAACTTGCTAAAACCAAAAAATATTTTGTACAGGTATAAAATCAATAATACTTTCTCTAATTGGAGTAAAAACAACTCATTACAATTTGCAAATTTAGATTATGGGAGTTATACTCTAGAACTGCAATCTAAAATTGATGGTGTAAAAAGTGGTATCAAAAAGATTAATTTTACAATTAATACTCCTTTTTACTATAATGTTTACTTTATAATTAGTGCATTTATTCTTTTTGTCTTTATTAGTTATGTTTTGGTAGATCTTAATATTAAAAGCATCAAGAAAAAGAATAGTAAGAAACTTAATGAATTAGAGTTGAAAAATNCATTATTAACCCTAAANCAAAAAGCACTTCAGCTTCAAATGAATCCTCATTTTATATTTAATGTTTTAAACGGAATTAAAGCTTTGGGTAATTCTGGAAAAACAAAAGAACTAAATAACTCTATAAATCATTTTTCAAGTTTATTAAGAAGCATCCTTAATAGCTCTATGAAGGACAAAATAACTTTAAAAGAAGAAATTGAAGCATTAAAAAATTATTTAGAGTTAGAACAAAAAATGAGCTCTAAAAAAATTAGTTATTCAATTAAAACAAGTTTAAATAATATAGATGCAGAAGAAATACTTGTACCAACTATGTTAATTCAACCTTTTGCAGAAAATGCAATTCATCATGCCTTTATAAATAAGGAGCTTGGAAATATTGAAATATCTTTTACTATTAAGAAGAACATTTTATATTGTTCTATAAAAGACGATGGAATAGGTTTTAACACATCTATTAATAACAAAAAAGAAACAAACCATAAATCTGCAGCATTAAAAATAACTAAAGAAAGAATTAATAATATATATAAATACAGTGACTTTAATATATCTGAAGTTAAAGAAGGTGATATAATAACTGGCACTAATGTAAGTTTTAAAATACCTTTAGAGACTGATTTCTAATTAAAAAGAATAGAAAACATACAATATGGATAAAATAACATCATTTGTAGTAGAAGATAATATAAACGCATTACAAATGTTAATTCAAGATATAACAAATGAATTAACGGAGTTAGAAATTATAGGTAGTGCTAGCCATATAATAGAAGCTGTAAAGAAATTACAAAAAAAACAACCAGACATCTTATTCTTAGATATTATGTTAGGAGATGGCACTGCTTTTGATATATTAGAAATGATACCAAATTTAAAGTCTAGAGTAATATTTATTACAGCAAGTGATGAATATGCTATTAAAGCTTTTAAGTTTGCTGCTATAGATTATATACTAAAACCCTACTCTTTAAAAGATTTAAAAGATTCTGTTAAAAAGGCAAAGAATAGTTTAGCTATAAAAGAAGAACAAATAAATATTTTAAATGATTTAGTTACAACTCCAAATAACATACCTACTAAAATTTCTTTACATACCTCAGAAAAAATAGTAATTGTAGATATAAATAATATTATAAAATGCAAGTCAGATAGTAACTACACAACTTTCTATTTTAAAGATAAAACCAAAATAATGGTTTCTAAAACGCTTAAGTATTATTCAGATTTATTAAAAGACAATAATTTTATTAGAGTCCATCAAAGTTATTTAGTAAATAAAGAATATATTAAAGAGTTTATCAAATCTGATGGGGGTTATCTAGTTTTACAGGACAATACTACTGTACCAGTATCTAGTAGAAAAAAGCCTGAAATATTAAGCATACTCAAGGATATTTAATAAAAANNTAAAAAAAATAATTGTTTGTGGTTTTTTTTTACTACATTTGAAGANCCCAAAATGAAAAAAGTAGATAAAGANAGAGCAGATAGAGTCATAAAAGTGTTTAATGACTCAGGACTTAACCAAAGAAAGTTCGCAGAACTTATTGGTGTNTCTCAACAATTGGTCAGTGCTGTTGTAAATTACACAAAGAAACCTAACGAAACTATNTTACTAGCAATATTAGATAATATTGAAGGAATAGATCCTTTATGGTTATTTACAGGTGTTGGTAAATATAAAGACTCTTATGTTGCTGTTCAAAAAGAAGTTCACTCTCCTATAGAAGAACATATAGAAGAATTGGTAAGAGATCAATTTAAAGGATTATCAAAGAAAATACTTCAAAGACTTAATAATATTGAAGATTTTATAAAAGATTCTGAATACTAAAATATTACGATACATCCCCTTAATACCCCTGAATCAAGGCTACCTTTTATAGGTGGCCTTTTTTTATGACTTATATCAATATATTTTTATTATAAAAATCTAAAATACTTATGATAAATTATAGTTAAACATAAATTTATTAATATTTGTAGTAATAAATCATAAATTGTGGTAATATTAAAATGTTATATATCAATATGTTATGATATAAACAATAAA
>JGI26083J51738_10000107_pt1 | contig 38228 bp, 38 predicted proteins | sample SaaInl85LU_5_DNA_FD_51738 | JGI IMG/M metagenome (IMG submission 51738)
AACATACTTTAATTGGGTAATTGTCATTTTATATAATAATTTTCGATAAAGATATTAAAACTATCAATATTTACTATGGTAAATCGTTATAAAATTTTTGTAATTTTAAAAATGAATAAAAATAGAAGAATATGAGTATATCAATCTTAGGATTAGACAAAAAAGAAAGTGAAAATCTGGTAAACAAATTAAATGGTTTATTGGCAAATTTTCAAGTATATTATCAAAATTTAAGAGGTTTACATTGGAATATTAAAGGAAAAAATTTTTTTGAATTGCATGTAAAGTTCGAAGAATTTTACACAGACTCTCAAGTTAAAATAGATGATATTGCAGAACGTATTTTAACTTTACAAGGTAAACCATTGCACACGTTTACAGATTACATAGAAAATGCATCTGTACCCGTTGGAAAAGATATTTCTAATGATGTTGAAGCTGTAAACTTAGTTGTAAACTCTTTATCAGAATTATTAAAAATTGAAAGAGAAATATTAGACCTTTCTGATGAGGCAAATGACGAAGGTACTAATGCAATGATGAGTGATTTTATATCTGAACAAGAAAAAACAATTTGGATGTTAAACTCTTGGTTAGGTAACTAAATTATTTAAAAACTTACAATCTAAAAAACGCTACAAAATTTAAGTTTTGTAGCGTTTTTTAGTTTAAAATATATTGCAAACCAACTTCAAAACCCAGAAACGAATAACCATTATTTGGTTTTTTAGTATCAAAATTAGAAACATGGCCAATATTACTCCCTATATATAACGTAGTTTGTTTGTAAAATTGGTAACACAAACCTAAAGAGCCATTTTCTAAAAAGGTAAATCCTTTAGCCAAACGTTCAGTACTAGTATCTATGGTAGCAACCCCTAAACCAATAGTTGCTAAAAATTTTATATTTTTTAATAATTTTTTTTTTAAAACAAAACCCAACTCAAAACCATATAAATTAATGTTTTTAGGTGATGTAAACTCTGTTCTTTTTTCTAAGTAATTTAATTCTGAAGGTAATACAAATTGTTCATTATCAAGTTGATGATAAATTCTTTGATATTGTGGTTGTACAATTAATTCAAAATCTAAAGATTTCCAGCTACCTAGATAGTAAAAAGCTTGTATTTTGTAGGTTTTTGTATTGTACGAATAATCTTTATCATCAAAAATAAAGTTTTTTTCGTTGGCATAATTGTATAAAAAGCCAATTTTTTTAGGTTTTAATTTATCAATTTTCACCTGAGCTTTTATGGTAGTAACTGTAAAAAAAAATACAATGAGAAATAAAAATATCTTTTTCATATATCAACTTAAGAAAACATACTCGCTACTTTTTCTGCTTTTCTGCTTTCTGAATAATCGTAAAAACCTTCACCAGATTTTACCCCCAATTTACCAGCCACCACCATATTTACTAATAATGGGCAAGGAGCATATTTAGGATTTTTAAATCCATCATACATTACATTTAAAATAGACAAACAAACATCTAAACCAATAAAATCTGCCAACTGCAAAGGTCCCATAGGATGTGCCATTCCTAACTTCATAACCGTATCAATTTCTGCAACACCAGCAACTCCATTATATAGGGTTTCAATAGATTCGTTAATCATGGGCATTAAAATTCTATTAGCACAAAACCAGGGTAATCATTTACCTCAACAGGAATTTTATTAATTTTCTTTGCCAAATTTACAGTAAAATTCATTACAGTATCAGAGGTATTGTAACCTCTTATAATTTCTACCAACTTCATAATTGGCACAGGATTCATAAAGTGCATTCCAATAACTTTATCAGGTCTATTTGTTTTCGCAGCAATTTGCGTTATAGAAATAGAAGAAGTATTGGTTGCTAAAATGGTGTCTTTAGGGCAAAATTTGTCTAATTCTTTAAAAATATTACCTTTTAAAGCAACATTTTCTGTAGCAGCTTCCACCACTAAACTTGCATTTTTAACCCCCTCTTTAATAGAAGTATAGGTTGTTATATTTGCTAATGTATTGTTTTTATCATTTTCTAAAATTTTTTCTTTAGCAACCATTCTATCCAAATTTTTACTAATGGTAGCCAAGCCTTTTTTTAGAGCATTTTCAGACACATCTATAAGTTGTACACTATAATTAAACTGTGCAAAAGTGTGTGCAATTCCATTTCCCATAGTTCCTGCACCTATTACTGCTATGTTTTTCATTGTATTTTTTTTTGGGCGTTTTAACAGGCTTTCGCTACTCGCTTTTCGCTTTTGGCGTAAGAGCTCAAACAGGTCGCTCAATCCTTAACGCATTTATTAATCAACTTTATTGATATATTGTTACTTACTGCAATTCTAAATTTTAATTGTTTAAAAACAATCAATAATCATTTGTGCAACACGTAAAGCTTCAGCACCTTGGTGTAAAGAAACAATTGGTTTTGTACCATTATTTATGGCATCTGCAAAAGCTTCTAATTCATCTAAAATGGCGTTGTTATTTTTAACTTCAGGATTATCAAAGTAAATTTGTTTTTTTATACCTTCTGCATTTTGCAAAATCATAGCAAACTCATCTGGTTTTTCAGGTACATCTTTCATTCTAACCACTTCCGATTTTTTCTCTAAAAAATCTACAGAGATATAAGCGTCTTTCTGAAAAAAGCGAGTTTTACGCATGTTTTTCATAGAAATTCTACTAGCTGTTAAATTGGCAACACAACCATTTTCAAATTCTATTCTTGCATTGGTAATATCTGGAGTTTCAGAAATTACAGAAATACCACTAGCGTGTACATTTTTTACTTTAGAATCTACAACCGAAAGTATAATATCTATGTCATGAATCATTAAATCTAGTACAACAGGTACATCTGTTCCTCTAGGATTAAACTCTGCCAATCTATGAGATTCTATAAACATAGGTGTGTCTATTTTATCTTTTACAGCTGTAAAAGCTGGGTTAAAACGTTCTACATGACCTACTTGACCTTGTACATGAAATTGGCTTGCCAAAGTTTTAATAGCCTCTGCCTCTAAAACCGTTTTGGTTATGGGTTTTTCTATAAAAATATGACACCCCTTTTCGATAGCTATTTTTGCACATTCAAAATGAGATAAAGTTGGGGTAACAATGTCTACAACATCTACAGCTGCAATTAAATCATCGATAGAATCAAACAATTTATAGCCAAATTCTTTAGAAACTTTCTCTGCATTTTCTTTAAAAGGATCAAAGAAACCTACCAATTCATATTTTTCTGATTGTTGTAATAAACGAAGATGAATTTTACCTAGATGACCAGCACCTAAAACGCCTGCTTTTAGCATAAAATGTATTATTTTATTTTGTCTGCTCGAGCGCAGTCGAGAGGTTTGTAATTAATTATAAGATAGTTCTTGACTGCGCTAGAACTGACATATTAAATAATAAAAATTAAAAAATGCCAAAAACAAAGATACAATTTTATGAGTTTGTAATTAGAATTATTCTTATTTTTAGCTCATAGAAATTTGTTAAAATTGAGAGACACTTCGAAACACCAAGGACTTAGAAATCAGTTAGCTAAAGTATTAATGGCTAAAGGTATTACAGATAAAAATGTATTAGAAGCAATTCGTAAAATTCCACGTCATTTATTTATAGATTCTAGTTTTGAGGCTCATGCATACCAAGACAAGGCTTTTCCTATTGCAGCAGAACAAACCATTTCTCAACCTTATACAGTGGCATTTCAATCGGAAACTTTGGCTGTAAAACCCGAAGAAAAAGTGTTAGAAATTGGTACAGGTTCTGGTTACCAAACTGCAGTTTTATTAGAATTAAATGCAGAAGTATTTACCATAGAAAGACAACACGAACTGTTTAAAAAAACAAGTTTTTTTTTACCTAAAATAGGTTACAAACCAAAGAAATTTATTTTTGGCGATGGGTATAAAGGTTTACAAGATCAAGCTCCTTTTGATAAAATAATTGTAACTGCTGGAGCACCATTTGTGCCCAAACCTTTACTTTCTCAATTAAAAATAGGAGGGATGCTGTTAATACCTGTAGGAGATAAAACACAAATTATGACACTTTTTACAAGAAAATCTGCCAAAGAATTTGAGAAAAAAGAATTGGGTGATTTTGCTTTTGTGCCAATGTTAGAAGAAAAGAACTAGTNTTTGTTTTATAGTTTTTTTTACAAAATTAAATAACTCTTTCCCAATAAGCAGTTTTTCCAAAAAATGAAACACCAATATAGCCTCTTATTTTTAATTTATTAGGTTCTTCTATCTTAATATAACACTTGTAAACTTTTCCATTTCTTGGATCTAAAATAGTACCTCCAGACCATTCATCGTTCTCTTTTTCTAAACCAGATAATATATTTAAACCTAGTATTGGTTTGTTTTTATTTTCTCCTTCACAAGCAACACAAAGTGCATTTTTTCTATCAGGATTTAAAATTTCTATAATTTTAGCATACGCTTTCCCATCCTTTTTATATACTTCTAAAACGGAATCTACCTTACCAGCATCGTTTTTAGAGTGCCATTTACCAAAGATAGTTTGTGCATTTATGCCAATTGAAATTAATACAAATAAAAATGTAATACTTACTGTTTTCATACCTGAGAAGTTTTAATTATTTTGTGAAAATATAAACTTTTTAGCAAATAATTTGTTAAAACTATACACTCGCATCAAAATTTTCTGTCCATTTGTTTTGTACTCGTAAAACTTGTTCTATAACATCTCTTACACACCCTTCTCCACCTTTTTTGTCTGAAATATATTTAGAAACTTGTTGAATTTCTCTAACAGCATCATTTGGGCAAGCTGGTAACCCTACTAATTTCATTACAGGGTAATCAGGAACATCATCACCCATGTACAAAACATTTTCTGGTTTTAAATTGTATTTTTTAACCAGCTCATTATACTGTTTTATTTTATCATGCGCTCCTAAAAAAACATCTTCAATACCTAAAGCTTGCAATCTATTTCTTACGCCTTCATTAGTTCCTCCAGAAATAATACATACTCTAAACCCCTTATTTAAAGCGTTTTTCATGGCATAACCATCTTTTACATTCATATGTCTAACCAATTCGCCATCTGGCATAATGGTTAAAGTACCGTTGGTTAAAACCCCATCTACATCAAAAATAAAAGTGTTTATTTTTGGTAATATTTGTTTATAGCTAATTTCCATAATTTTTTATTAAAGAGCTTTTAAATACGCTCTAATTGACAATTTAATTCAATTTATTTGAAGATTTTTTTATTGACTTTGTTAAAATTTTATATATTTTTTTCTGCTGTTTATCTAACAAAGCTAAATGATTTTTTATCGTTTTTCTATCGTTTCTAATTGCGGGTCCAGTTTGTGCTTGCTTTGGCGAAAGTTCTTTTATTTTTTCAGAAGTTTCGTTAATTAGAGGCTGTAAAATATCAAAAGGAATATTGTTTTCTTGGCAAATATCATTTCCTATTTTATATAAATGATTGGTGAAATTATTTACGAAAACAGCAGCTACATGTAGTTTTTTTCTTTGTTCTGAATTGATTTTATATATTTTATGTCCAATTGATTTTGTTAACTTTTCCAAGACTATATAATCTTTTTTATTTGTAGCTTCTAGGCAAAACGGAACTAAAGAAAAATCGATTTTTTTATCTTTAGAAAAACTTTGTAACATATAAAAAACCCCTTTTCTAGTGTTGTTTTTTAAGTCTTTTAGAGCAAAACTACCAGAAGTATGCACCACAAAAGAATTGTTGATTTTTGCAGAAACTTCTGCAATAGCATCATCTGAAACCGCAATAATAGTAACATCGGTTTCTGGAATATTTTCTAATTTTCTAGAATTTACTTGTATAACTTCCACATTTTTAGCTTTTAAAAAAGCATTGTGTAAATGTGTGGCTACATTTCCATTTCCAATAATTGCTACTGTTATCATTACAACGAAGATATTGATTTTTTGTAGAAATTTAGAGTTGGATTTGGTAATTTAGCAATAGAAAATTCGATACAATGAAAAATTCAAATAAATTAGGAATAAATACAACCTGTGTGCATACAGGAGAAGTAAAAGACGAACAATTTAAAGGAGCAGTTTCGCCTATATATATGTCTACTTCTTATGCTTTTGATGGAGTTGATGTAAAACGTTACCCACGTTATTTAAACACACCAAATCAAGAAATGTTGTGTAAAAAAATAGCCGCTTTAGAACATACAGAAGATGGTTTGATATTTTCTTCTGGAATGGCAGCAATTTCTGCAGCAATGCTAGCATTTTTAAAAACAGGAGATCATGTAATAATACAACAAGTGATTTATGGAGGAACTTATAATTTTATTGTAAAGGAATTTGATAAATATGGTATTGAATATTCTTTTACTGAAAGTGATCAAACAGAAGATTTTATTCCTTTGATAAAACAAAACACTAAGATTATTTACATAGAAACACCTTCTAATCCGCTTTTAGGAATTACAAATTTAGAAACAATAGCAACTTTGGCAAAGCAACATGATTTGCTAACTATGATAGACAACACGTTTGCATCACCTATAAATCAAAATCCTGCAGATTTCGGAATTGATATTATTTTGCACTCAGCCACAAAGTATATGGGAGGTCATTCAGATATTTCTGCGGGTGCAATTGCAGGATCTAAAGAACATATTTCGCAAATTTGGGAAACAGCCATTAACTTTGGTGGTAATCTAAGTGATCAAACAGTTTGGTTGTTAGAAAGAAGTTTAAAAACATTAAATCTTCGTGTAAAAGAACAGACTAAAAATGCAATGGAAATGGCAAATTATCTAGAAAATAATCCGAAAATTGACGCTGTTTATTACCCAGGTTTAGAGAGTCATCCACAGCATGTATTAGCAAAAAAGCAAATGAAAGGGTTTGGTGCAATGTTATCTTTTGAACTAAAAAAAGGAATAGATGCTATGGAATTTCAGAATAATTTACAATTGATAAAACCTTCTATGAGTTTGGCAGGTTTAGAAAGTACCACAGTAAGTCCTGCGCAAACTACACATGCTCTATTAAGTGAAGAAGAGCGTTTAGAAAGAGGAATTAAAGAGGGGTTAATTCGTTTTTCTGTAGGTATAGAAGAACCCAAAGATTTAATTGCTGATATTGAACAAGCTATAAAAAAGTCTCTTAAATAATCAAGAGACTTTTTTTAAGTAATTTTTATTTTCTTTTTTATTTCTAATTTTTTTAAAAAGGCCAAATAATTGGCACTAATAATAAAGTGGTGATTAGGAAAATTATTAAAAGAGGTAAGCCTACTTTAAAATAATCCATAAATTTATAATTACCAGAGCTTATTACCATGGCATTGGTAGTTGTACCAATGGGTGTTAAAAACGCTGTTGATGCACTAACAGCAACTGTTATTAATAGTGGTTCTGGAGATATGCCAACTGTACTTGCAGCTAATAAAACTATTGGCGCCATTAGTACTGCTGTTGCAGAATTGTTTATAAACTGACTAAATGTTGTGGTTAAAATAAATATACCTGCTAATAAAAGTGTTGGATTTTCTTTTCCTAAAAAACCAATTAAAGAATTAGAAATTAATTCTGCTGCACCTGTTTTTTGAATGGCAACCCCCATGGGAATCATTGCAGCAATCATTACCACACTTGTAAAACTTATACTTTTATAAGCTTTAGAAAAAGGTACACAGCCTGTAAATAATACAATACCAGCAGAAATTAATGCAGCTATAGAACCTGGTACTAATTTTAAAACTAACATGGCAATCATTAAAAATAATGCACCCAAAGCGATGTAAGATTTTGGGGTTAATTTATCCACATCTTTTAGCATTTCTTCTGGACTACCCACCACAACAATATGTTTGTGTTGGTCTTTTAGTTTTTCTATATTTTCCCAAGGACCTCTAATGATAAAACTATCTCCAGCATTTACTCTCATTTCTTCTTCTAAGAAAGGTTCGCGATTTCTAGATGCTGCTAATAATTGTATCTCATATCTTTTAAAATATTCTTTAAGTTTTATTTTTCTACCCACTAACTGAGAGTTTAGAGAAATTAAAACCTCAGACATACCAACTTCTTGATTAATTAAATTGGTTCTTAATTCCGTCTTTGCAGATTCTTTTGGTAATAAACCCAATCGAAATTCAATCATTATTTTATTGATATCTGCTGTATTCCCCTTTACGGTTATAATATCATGATACCTTAAATCTGTATCATTTTCAGGAAACTCTATAAAAGGTTGGGTTCCTTTTAATCTATTTGGATGTCTTCTTTTTAAACGAATAAGATGAATGTGATATTTATTTTCTAAATCCCACTCACTTATTTTCGTATTAATTAATGGCGATNCAGATCTAATTCTTAATTGATAGTAATCATTATCNATTTCATAACCTTTAATCCACTCGTGTAGAGTACTATCTATATTGATTGGTTTATTATTTGTCTTATTTTTAGGTAAAACTTTAAAGCCGATATATCTAAAATAAAGCAGTGCAATAATTAGCAATGGCAAACCAATCAACCCAAATTCAAAAAAAGAAAAACCTTCAAAACCGGCATCTATTAATGCATTATTTGCAATAATGTTTGGTGGTGTACCAGTTAAGGTTAATAAACCACCAGTATTAGAACCAAACGCTACAGGTATTAATATTTTAGAAGGCATTGTACCAATACTCCAAGCAGAAGATATGGTGGCTGGTAATAATGTGGCTACTGTACCCGTATTACTCACAAAACCAGATAAGACACCAGAACCTAAAGTAATAATAACTAACAATTTTGGCACACTTTTGCCTGCCAATTCTATTAATTTTTTCCCTGCTAAGGCTGTCCAACCAGTTTGAGATAAACCTTCACCAATAATAAATAGTGCAGCAATCATAATAACCGTAGGGTTGCTAAATCCGCTTAAAGTTTCATTTAAATTTATAATTCCGCATAAGAATAAACTTAGCATTGAAACTAATGCAATTACATCTGGTGAATATTTTCCCCAAACAAATAAACCAATTGTAATTGTTAAAATAATAAGCATTAAAGTCATAAATTTATTTTTTTATTTTCTTTTACGATGTAAAATTAGGTTGATATTATATGGGGTTACATGATATATATCATAACTTTTCAAATTGTAAAATTTTTGTAATTATCATAAAAAAAGACATTATTTTAACTATTTTACAAATACGAAAACGTAATAGAAATAATACCTTCTTATATTTTCTTTTAAAATTGATTATTTTTGAAGTGTTAATTTTTTATTGAAAAGAATTTCATGAAAATTACACAAAAATATTTGCTAACTTAACGATTATTGTAGTTTCTTATAATAAAAGTTAAGGTTATAATTAAAAAAATTTAAATAGATTACAAATATATATGAAATTAGATATATTGGCTTTTGGGGCACACCCAGATGATGTAGAACTAGGTTGTGGTGCTACCATTGCTAAAGAAGTTTCTTTAGGAAAAAAAGTAGGTATTATAGATTTAACAAGAGGCGAGTTAGGTACACGTGGCTCTGCTGAGATTAGGGACGTAGAAGCTACAAATGCAGCAAAAATATTAGGCGTTTCTGTTCGTAAAAATTTAGGTTTTGCAGATGGTTTTTTTATAAATGATAAAAATCATCAACTTGAAATTATAAAAATGATCCGAAAATATAAGCCAAAAGTAGTGTTTTGTAATGCCATAGAAGACAGACACATAGATCACGGAAAAGGTAGCAAATTAGTATCTGATGCTTGTTTTTTAAGTGGTTTGATGAAAATAGAGACGAATTTAGATGGAGAATCTCAAGAAAAATGGCGCCCAAAACAGGTGTACCATTATATGCAATGGAAAAACATAGAACCCGATTTTGTTTTAGATGTTAGTGGTTTTATTGATAAAAAAATAGCTTCTGTTTTAGCCTATAAAACTCAGTTTTACGACCCTAATAGTAAGGAGCCAGAAACACCTATAACAAGTAAAAACTTTATAGACAGTATAAATTACAGAGCAAGAGATTTAGGAAGATTGGTTGGAGTAGAATGTGCAGAAGGTTTTACTACAGAACGTTACGTTGCTGCAGAAAATTTAGACAAATTAATTTAAATTTTTGTTGTTTTAGAATAGAAAAAATATTTATATTTGCACCCGCAACAAATGGTGGTTGTAGCTCAGTTGGTTAGAGCGTCGGTTTGTGGTACCGAAAGTCGTGGGTTCGAGCCCCATCTTCCACCCAAAATACAAAGCTTCTTAGAAATAAGAAGCTTTTTTTGTGGAAAAAAATACAGCAAAATCATTTTTTTCTTTACTATTTATAACTTTAGTTATTTTTAGAATTCTTAGAAGTTGAATTAAAATTCGCGTAATATTTAATTTTAACTAAAATAATGACCACATAGAAACAAAGAAAACAATGTCTTTATCTCTTATAAAATTCCTAAAATATCAATTTATCAGCCAAATATTTAGCAGTATACGATTTTTTATTTCTAGCTAAATCTTCTGGAGTCCCTTGAAAAATAAGTTCTCCACCATTTTTACCACCTTCTAAGCCTAAATCTATAATATAATCTGCACATTTTATGAGTTCTATGTTATGTTCAATCACAACAATGGAATGACCTCTTTCAATTAAGGCATTAAAACTTGCTAATAATTTTTTAATATCATGAAAATGCAAGCCTGTTGTAGGTTCATCAAAAATAAATAAAGCTTTGTCTTTAGTATTTCCTTTTACTAAAAAGGATGCCAATTTTATTCTCTGAGCTTCACCACCAGAAAGTGTAGACGAAGATTGACCTAAAGTTACATAACCCAAACCAACATCTTGTAAAGGCTTTAGTTTGCTAGCAATTTTAGTTACTAAATTTTCTGAGAAAAAAGCTACAGCTTCATCTATGGTTAAATTTAAAATGTCATCTATCGATTTTTCATGAAATTTTACCTCTAAAACCTCTTTTTTAAAGCGTTTTCCATTACAAACATCGCATTTTAAATGCACATCTGCCATAAATTGCATTTCTATAGTAACTTCTCCTTCACCTTTACAAACCTCACAACGACCACCTTCTACATTAAAAGAAAAGTGTTTGGGTTTGTAATTTCTAATTTTAGATAATTTTTGATTAGAAAATAAGGCACGAATGTCATCATACGCTTTAATATATGTAACTGGGTTAGATCTCGATGAGCGTCCAATCGGATTTTGGTCTATAAACTCAACATGTTTTAATGTATCAAAACTACCTTTTACAGCTGTATGTTGGCCCACTTTATCGCCATAACCTACTAGTTTTTTTTGCATGGTTGGATATAGTATTTTTTTAACCAATGTACTTTTACCAGAACCAGAAACTCCTGTGATTACACTTAAACAATTTAAAGGCAAAGAGATATCGATATTTTGTAAATTGTGTTCTCTTGCACCCAGAATTTCTATGGTATTTTTTGATATTCTACGTTTTGTAGGTACTTCAATTTTTAAATCTTCATTTAAATATTTTGCTGTTAAAGAATCTGATTTTAAAATTTCATCAAAAGTACCTTCTGCAACTACTTTACCGCCAAAAGTACCAGCTTCTGGACCAATGTCTATAATATAGTCTGCTTCTTTCATGATGTCTTCATCATGTTCTACAACCACAACTGTGTTGCCTAAATCTCTTAAATCTTTTAAAACCCCAATTAAACGCTCTGTATCTTTTGGGTGTAATCCAATACTAGGTTCATCTAAAATATACATTGAACCTACTAAAGAACTACCTAATGAGGTTGCTAAATTTATACGCTGGCTTTCGCCGCCAGAAAGGGTGTTAGAGGTTCTATTTAAGGTTAAATAAGACAAACCAACATTTGTTAAAAATTGCAATCTATTATTAATTTCTGTTAACAAGCGTTTCCCAATTTTTTCTTCGTATTTGTCTAGGATTAAATTTTTAAAATAAACAGACAATTCATCTAAAGGCATGGTTACCAAATCAGCAATTGTTTTATTGTTTATTTTTACATAATTGGTTTCTTCTCTTAAACGCTTCCCATTACAAGATGTACATGCTGTTTTACCTCTGTAACGCGAAAGCATTACTCTATTCTGAATTTTATAACTTTTTTCCTCTAATGTTTTAAAAAAGTGATGAATTCCGTTAAATGATTTGTTACCATTCCAAACTAATTCTTGTTGTTTCTTTGTTAGTTGAAACCAAGGTTTATGTATAGGAATATCAAATTGATAAGCTACGTCTATTAATGCGTCTTTATAATGAATATACGAAGGTGTTTTAAACGGAAAAATGGCGTCTTCCATAATAGATAAGCCTGTATTTGGTATTACCAAATCTTCATCGATGCCAACTACGTTTCCATAACCTTCACAAGTTGGGCAAGCACCATAAGGATTGTTAAAACTAAAAAAGTGGGTATTGGGTTCTAAAAACAACATGCCATCTAACTCAAATTTATTGCTAAACTCGGTAACTTTCTTTGTTGACAAATTTTCTACAAAACAAGTACCTTTTCCTTCAAAAAAAGCAGTTTGTATCGCATCTCCCAATCTGTTATAAAAATCTTCGTCATCTTTGGTAACAATTCTATCTACAACCAAAAAAAGAGGTTCGTTTTTAAAGTCTTTTTGAGGAAAATTGGCAATTCTATAAACAGTGTCTTTCCATTTTAAACGAGCATACCCTTGTTGTTCTAAAACCTGTAAAACGGTTTTTAAATCTCTATTTTCATCAATAGTAATTGGCGCCAATAATAAAAGTTTTGTGCTTTCTTCAAACTTTTTTACAAAATTAACAACGTTAGAAACGGTATCTTTTTTTACCTCTTTGCCAGAAATAGGAGAGAAGGTTTTACCAATTCTAGCATATAATAATTTTATATAATCGTAAATTTCTGTAGATGTACCCACAGTAGAACGCGGATTTGTAGCATTTACTTTTTGTTCTATAGCAATGGCTGGCGCAATTCCTTTTATATAATCTACTTTGGGTTTGTCTAATTTACCTAAAAATTGCCTTGCATAAGAACTTAGGCTTTCTACATAACGTCTTTGTCCTTCTGCATATAAAGTATCAAAAGCTAAAGAGGATTTACCAGAACCAGAAAGCCCGGTAATTACTACCAATTTATTTCTAGGTATTACTACATCAATATCTTTTAAATTGTGCAGTTTAGCGCCTTTAATTATGATGTTTTCTTTAGGATTTACTTTAGAAAGATCTGTCTTCATGTATCAATAAAATATAAGCTATAAAATTACCAAAAAAATAGCTGTTTTTAGAAGTAGTAAAAATCTTTTTTTGTTAAATATTTGTTTGTAAAAAAAAAAACATACATATTTGCTACTTATAAACTTCATAAAATTAGACGTATATAGTAAAAAACTACTTTTTTAATTAATAATTAATAAAAAAACAGAAAGGCCTCTAAGCTTTTCTAAAAGTAGTTATGGTACGTACAAATTCAATTTCTGACAGTAAATTAGTTAACGATTACATTAATGGTAGTGAAGCTTCTTTGGCTGTTTTAATAAATAGACATCAACAAAGACTTTTTAGTTTTATTTACAGTAAAGTACAAGATAAAGTGATTACTGAAGATATTTTTCAGGATACTTTTATAAAAGTAATTAGAACACTAAAAAAAGGTAATTACAATGAAGAAGGTAAATTTTTACCTTGGGTAATGCGTATTGCACACAACCTAGTAATTGATTATTTTAGAAAAAATAACAGAATGCCAAAATTTAAAAATACTGATGAATTTGATATTTTTTCTGTTATAAATGATGGTAATTTAAATGCTGAAAAACAAATTATACAAGAGCAAATTTATCATGATGTTAGAGGTATTATCAACGAGCTGCCAAACGAACAAAAAGAAGTTTTGGTAATGCGCATGTATAAAGATATGAGCTTTAAAGAAATAAGTGAAAATACTGGTGTAAGTATTAATACAGCATTAGGTAGAATGCGGTATGCTTTAATAAATATGCGTAAATTAATAGAAAAGCATAAAATTATTTTGGTAAACTAACAATAAAGTAAAAAAGGCATCGTTATTGTTTTAGTAACCAACATTTTAAATAACATATATGATGCAACTTTACTCTAAAAAGTCGTCTGATTTACAGATGCAACCCCAAAAAGAAACAATTCAATTTTTGATTAATTTTTCCAAATCATTCCAAGTAGTTAAAACCAAATCAAAAGATTTCATTGAATTGAATTTGAATTAAGAGTAGAAAAAGCTTCAACTAATGTTGAGGCTTTTTTTATTTTATCCTAATCTTAACAGGGTGATTGTAATCTAATCTTTAAAAAAATATTCAATTATTTTGTAGATTATTTTTTTAAAATAAAAACTTCTAGCTTCAAATTTCTTACTTCTTGCTCTTGTAATAAGCACCTAAAACAGATTTTCTTCCAATGGTTTTAGTAATAATATCCTTTTCTAAATCCCAACCACGAGCTGGAGAATATTCACGACCATACCAAATAATTTGTAAGTGTAAATCGTTCCATAATTCTCTAGGGAACAATCTTTTTGCATCCTTTTCTGTTTGTGCGACACTTTTTCCGTTACTTAAATTCCATCTAAACATTAAACGTTGTATATGAGTATCTACAGGAAAAGCGGGCACACCAAAAGCTTGACTCATAACCACACTTGCAGTTTTATGACCCACAGCAGGTAATTCTTCTAAACCTTCAAAAGATTGTGGAACTTCACCATTATATTTTTCTATTAAAATTTTAGACAAACCATAAATACCTTTACTTTTCATTGGAGATAAACCACAAGGTCTAATAATGGTTTTAATTTCTTCTACAGACATTTTAACCATATCAAAAGGATTNTCTGCCTTTGCAAATAATAAAGGTGTAATTTGGTTTACTCGCACATCTGTACATTGTGCAGATAATAAAACTGCAATTAAAAGGGTATAAGGGTCTTTATGGTCTAAAGGAACAGGTATTTCTGGATATAACGTTTGTAAGGTTTCTATTACAAAATCTACTTTTTCTTGCTTGGTCATTCTTTGACTATTTAAGTTGTAAAGTTAAAAAGTTTATAAAGTTTAACGGTTTATTATCTAAAAAGTTTTTCATTCAGTTTTTACTTTTTAACTTTCCACTTTATTTTTTTAAACAAATCAATATGACAACATTAAAAGTAGGAGATAAGGCTCCAGAATTTGAAGCAAAAGATCATGCAGGAAATACAATTAAATTAGAAGATTATACTGGGAAAAAGTTAGTTTTATTCTTTTATCCAAAGGCAAGTACACCTGGTTGTACAGCAGAAGCCTGTAATTTAAGAGATCACTATCAAACTTTTTTAGCAAAAGGATATGATGTTTTAGGTGTAAGTGCAGATTCAGCAAAAAGACAACAAAATTTTATCAATAAAAATGAACTTCCCTTTCCACTTTTAGCAGACGAAGACAAAGCTGTTATAGAGTCTTTTGGTGTTTGGGGACCTAAAAAATTTATGGGCAGAGAGTATGACGGTATACACAGAACAACCTTTGTTATTGATGAAAATGGAGTAATTGAAGATGTAATTAGCAAAGTAAAAACCAAAGCTCATGCTGCGCAAATTATAGATTAAGCTATTTACTTTTTTAAAGATTAAAAATAGAGTGTTGTTTTAATATCAACACTCTATTGTATTTTTTTAAATTCTTAAAACTGCATACTAACTTTAAAGTTTAACACTCTACCGGTCATAAAGTTAGGAATTCCAAATTGATTTTTAGAATACACATCTCTAACCCAAGTGTTGGTAATAGCGTTTTGAATGTCAAACATATTAAAAAGCTCTAAACCCGCTGTTAATTCTTTAAATTTAGACATCCATCCATTTTTATATTGTTTGTTTGCATCTGCAAAAACATAAGAAACACCCAAATCTGCTCTTTTATAATCTCTTAATCGCTTTTGAAAACTGTATACATCTGAGTAGGATGGAGCTCCCCCAGGAACACCCGTATTGTAAACTAAATTTAAGTATGCTTTTAAATTGGGTAAATTAGGTACATAATCTTGAAATAAAATTCCGAATTTTAAACGTTGGTCAGAAGGTCTAGAAATATCACCTTTATTATCTATGTTTTCTTCTGTTTTTAAATACCCTAAACTAACCCAACTTTCGCTACCAGGAACAAATTCGCCATTTAACCTGAGATCAAAACCTTGTGCATAGGCAGTTGTAAGGTTGTCTGCTCTATATCGTATTCTAACATTATCTATAGAATAAGCGTTTACATTTGTTACATCTTTATAGTAGAGTTCTGTAGTTAATTTAAAAGGTCTTTCCCATAAATTAAAACTGTAATCCATACCCGCAACTAAGTGTAAAGAACTTTGTGCTTTTACATCTTTATTAATTTTACCATTAAAGTTTTTTAGCTCTCTGTATGAAGGTGGCTGCTTATACCATCCACCAGAAAAACGAAACAACATGTCTTGCTGCCAATTAGGTTTTAAAGCAAACTGTGCTCTAGGACTTAAAATTATTTGGTTACTCGATTTCTGTCCGTTTGCAGAAACTGTCCAATTATGAGCTCTTAAACCAAAGTTGTACCAAACTTCATTATTGCCCATATATAAGCGTTCGTTAAATTGCACAAAACCTGTAAACCTATTTATTACAACATGGTTATCTTCTCTAATATTTTGAAAAGGTGTAATTGGGCCTTCAAAAGGTTCGTAAGGTTGGTTATTGTTTACAAGTTGATTTGGAGGTCTTACAGAAAAGCCTAAAGAATCTATAATTTCCCATTCTCTTATGCGTTCTCTTATGTCTTCATTTTGATACTTTACTCCAAAATCTATCTTTTTTTTATCAATTTTGTAGCTTCCTCTTATTTGCACATTGTTTATCAATGCATCTAAATCGTTTCTTGCGTGATTTAATTGAGAGCCAATTCCTTGAGTAAAATCAACTTCACCAAAACTTTCAGAACCGATATTTGTGTCTACTTCTCCTAAATTATAAGATGCTGCAATATCGTAATACTCTTCTTCTTGAGTATTGTAGCTAGAAATAGTTGTTTTAAAACTAAGATTATCATTTACTTTATAATCTGCTGAAACGGCATTAAANAGCGTTAAATAATTGTTTTCTTCTTTACCATCATAAAAAACAATTAACTCTAAAGGATCTGCAACTGTACCAAAACGAGTTTTTCTTGAAAAAGGTTGATAATTATAATTGTTTAAAGAAAAATTACTTAGATAGCTTAAAGAAAAGTTATTTGTAAAATTATAGGTAATAAAAGATTGTAAGTCTGTAAAAGTGGGTCTAAAATTGGTTTCAATCTGTTTACTATTTACAAATAAACTATTGTCTCTGTATCTTGCACCTGTAATAATNTTTAGTTTATTATTTAAAAAACCACCCTCAAAAGTTACACTACCCCCCANCAAACTTGCCTCTAAACTTGTGCTAATTTCTTTTGGTTTTCTATANGTTATNTCTAAAACAGAAGATAATTTATCACCATATTTTGCTTGAAAACCACCTGCAGAAAAGTTGATGTTTTGTACCATATTTGGATTTATAAAACTTAAACCTTCTTGTTGGCCAGATCTAATTAAAAAAGGTCTGTACACTTCAATTCCATTTACATAGACAAGGTTTTCATCAAAATTACCACCTCTAACATTGTATTGTGTACTTAACTCGTTGTTATTGTTTACACCAGGTAAAGTCATTAAAATATTTTCTATACCCGCATTGGCACCAATAATGGTTTTTGCTTTTAGTGGATCTATATTTAANANACCTTGTGCTTCTTTTTTTCTGTCTTTAACAACAATTTCTTCTAATTTTTCTGTTTTTAAAANTAACGTTGGAGAAAAGCGAAGGGTAGTTCTGCTTTTTGCAGTAAGGGTNTACTCAAAAGTTCTAAAAGAAATATGACTGAACTTAATGGTAATTTCCTTTTTNTAAGGTATTCTAATTGAGTAGTTACCCTTTTTATCGGTTACAGTTCCTGTTTTACCAAACTTAATAGATACATTTTCTATAGGTTGTTTGTTTTTATTTTTAACAGTACCTTTTAAGATGCTTGTTTTTTGAGCAAATGCACAAAGAGGTAAAAAGAAAAGTAGTAAAAATNTTTTTTTCACGTATATAAGTTTATTTCTTAAAGAACGTAATAGAACGCTCTGTAGTATTGCCCACATTATCTGAGACTACAATTTTAAAGATATGTTTGCTACCAACCAATTTTTTATCATTAAAATTATAGGTTAATACGCCTTTTTTATGGTTAAACTCCATTAAAACCCACTTACCATCTAAAGTTGCTCTCCAATTATGTATACCAGAACCAATATCTGTTATTTTAACTTTTAGTGTTTTTAAACTAGAAATCCACTGTTTGTCTTTAAAATAAAGAAATTTAATATTTGGTTTTATCTTGTCTGATTTTAAAGTATAGTTCCCTAAAGTTTTTGTTGTTGTATAAAAAATACTATCTCTTTTTCGAGTGTTTTGGTATCTTGGGTATTTTGGATAATCTACATTTGCAATATACATTTGTTCTTTTTGGGCTTCTGTATATTTAGAAACGTTAAAGGTTAGTGTATATGTTCTATCTATAGGAATAGTAGGATTGTGTATTTTTGCTATTCCTTTTTCGACTTCAAAATCTATGTATACATCTTCATAAAATGTATTTTTTGGAAAAGCAATAGTTACATTATTTTTAGTGAATTTTTCAAATTTTTTAGCAACAATTTTATACCCAGTAGTATCTAGCTGTTTTTGAAAAAGAGTATTGATTTCTTTACCAACAATAGGTATTTTAATTGTACTTTTATTTCCATTAAAGTCTTTTGCAATTATTTCTACATTATAGTTTAAACCCTCTATAATATTAATTTTTCCATTATTTAATAAATCTTTATAAATCGATAATTTATTAGCCTCTGTCTTGTAGGTTCTTTGAACTTTACTTCTGTATTTTTTGTAATATTCGTAGTCAATTAGTAGGTTTAAATACTTACTTTCAGCAAAAGAAAATGTAGCAACATCATGGTAGTAATATTTTTTGCCATTTACCAACATTTCTAAACTGTAAATTCCGTTTCTATTTGGCGCTCTATTTAACTTATCAAAAACATTTACACCAAAACCAATAATACCACTTGCAGAAATTCTATCTGCTTTGTAAATACCTTTACCTATATATTTTATAGGAACTTTAAAGCTATTGTGTTGTTTGTTTATTCTGGCATTATAGCCTAAAGGATATACATGTAAAGCGTTAAAAGTTGGCGCTTTTGTGTCTGGAGTAGTAATGCCAAAATGCATCGGATTTATAACATGTTCTGTTTTGGTGTCTCTAATTTCAAAATGCAAATGAGGCCCACTAGAACCACCAGTATCACCAGAAAAAGCAATTACCTGTCCTTTTTTTACTTTAAATTGATTTTTTTTCGGAAAAATATTTCCTGTTTGGTAATTCTTTTTTTTGTATTGAATATTTTTTACATAACGTTCTATTGAATCTGCAAATTTTTTAAGATGACCATAAACAGAAGTATATCCATTCGAGTGAGTAATATAAATTGCTTTCCCATAGCCATATTGTTGCACTTTTATTCTAGAAACGTAACCATCTGCAACTGCAAACACGTTTAAACCTTGTTTACCTTGTGTTTTAATATCTATACCCGCGTGAAAATGATTGCTACGCAACTCACCAAAAGTAGCAGAAAGTACAATGGGGATGTCTAATGGATTTATATAAGAATCTTTTGGATATTTCTTCTGAGAATAGCACAAAAAAAAGAATAAAAAAGAAAGTGTAAAAAGAATTTTTTTCAAATGACAAAATTTTATGTAAAAGTACTAAAAATACTTACTTTTATAAAAGTTTAGTAATCAGTATATTATTAAAATATCAATTAAACCTTGTAAAATTTAAAACAGAATGTTAACTTTGTAGATATAGTTTTATGCTAGTTTTTTATGAGTAATACCTTGGATGCAATTCATTTACTGCAAGATAAGTTAGAAAGTTTATTTTTTAATTACGAGTTTCTTAAGAAAGAAAATGATATTTTGCTAAAAAGTACCACAGTATTACAACAAAAATTAGTAGAAAAAGAGCAAGCTTTAGAAATTCAAAAAAAAGAATATGATTTATTAAAAATTGCTAAAACTATAGAAGGCAGTAGTGATAATACAAGAGATACAAAACTCAAAATAAATACATTAATCAAAGAAATAGATAAGTGTATTTTTCAGTTACAAGAATAACGTTCTTTTAAATAGTGGATAAATTAAAAATTAACATAGTAATTGCTGGTAGAACTTACCCCTTAAGCGTTAAAAATACCCAAGAAGAAGAAGGTATGCGTAAAGCTGCAAGTGCTATAAACAAGTTAATTTCTAGATACGAGCAAAATTATGCAGTTAGCGATAAACAAGACGTTTTAGCAATGTGTGCATTNCAGTTTGCCTCTAAATTAGAAATATCATCACTAGAAAAAAGTTCTGAAAATACTGAAGCAATAAAAAAAATAAAAGAGTTAACCAATTTGGTAAATACTCATTTAAAATAAGTTCTTTAAAATACATTAACAACACACTGCCTACGTTAGTAATTTGTTTGATAAACTCAACAAATACCTATTATGAAGGATGAGTCTTAGTTGCTAAAGCATGCCACTAGAATTGAACTTGTTTCATTTCTTTGGTGGATCCTTGATCAGCTAGTTAGTCCTAAACTTGTCATAATGGAGTTTATAAAAACCACACTATCGTAGGCTTTTTTTATATATTAAATTTAAATTATGGATGGAATGTTACTTCCCACTATTGTGGGAATCATAGGAGTTTTAGTTGGTTTTATAATTGCTAAATCTCTAGAAAAAGCAAAGGAAAAAAAGCTGTTAAATACAACTAAAAAAGAAGCTACTTCAATTATAAAAGAAGCAAAAATAGATGCAGAATCTATTAAAAAAGAAAAAATATTACAAGCAAAAGAAAAATTTATTGAGCTTAAATCAGAACACGAAAAAGTAATTTTAGCTAGAGAAAAAAAGATTTCTGATGTAGAAAAAAGAATACGAGATAGAGAATCTCAAGTAGCATCTGAAGTAGATAAAAATAAGAAATTAAATAAATCTATAGAGCAAAAACAAAAAGACTACGACTTTAAATTAGACTTTTTAGAAAAGAAAGAAAACGAGTTAGAAAAAATGCACAAAAGGCATGTAGACATGTTAGAACAAATTTCTGGCTTATCTGCAGACGAAGCTAAAAAAGAATTGGTTTCTTCATTAAAAGACGAGGCTAAAACAGAGGCCATGGCTTTTATACAGACTTCTATAGAAGAAGCTAAATTAACAGCCGAACAAGAAGCAAGAAAAGTTGTTTTAGGAACTATACAAAGAGTAGGAGTAGAACAAGCTGTAGAAAACTGTGTTTCTGTTTTTAACCTAGAATCTGATGATGTAAAAGGGAGAATAATTGGTAGAGAAGGTAGAAATATTAGGGCTTTAGAATCAGCTACTGGTGTAGAAATTATTGTAGATGATACTCCAGAGGCTATTATTTTATCTTGTTTTGACCCTGTGAGAAGAGAAATTGCACGCTTAGCAATGCACAAATTAGTNACAGATGGTAGAATACACCCTGCAAGAATTGAAGAAGTAGTTCAAAAAACTGAAAAACAAATTACCCAAGAAATTATAGAAGTTGGTAAAAGAACAGTAATAGATTTAGGGATACATGGTTTGCACCCAGAGTTGGTAAAAGCTGTGGGTAGAATGAAATATAGATCTTCTTACGGACAAAACTTATTACAACACTCGCGTGAGGTTGCAAATTTATGTGGAATTATGGCAGCAGAAATGGGGTTAAATTCTAAGGTAGCAAAACGTGCTGGTTTATTACACGATATTGGTAAAGTGCCAGATGCAGAAAGCGAATTACCACACGCATTATTAGGTATGCAATGGGCAGAAAAATATGGTGAAAAACCAGATGTTTGTAATGCCATTGGAGCTCACCATGATGAAATTGAAATGAAAAGTTTNATCTCGCCAATTGTACAAGTTTGTGATGCNATTTCAGGTGCAAGACCAGGTGCAAGACGTCAAGTTTTAGATTCTTACATACAACGTTTAAAAGATTTAGAAGATATTGCTTTTGGTTTTACAGGTGTGCAAAAAGCTTATGCCATACAGGCAGGACGTGAATTACGTGTAATGGTAGAAAGTACCAAAGTAAACGACACCAAAGCCTCTGAATTATCTTTTAATATTTCTCAGAAAATACAAAATGATATGACCTATCCAGGACAGGTAAAAGTTACTGTAATTAGAGAAACTAGAGCCGTAAATGTTGCTAGATAATAAAAAAAACAAATATTTTTAGATATAATTAAATTCCTGCTTTTCTAGCAGGAATTTTTATTTTCTAGGATGAAAACTTTCTACAACTTGCTTTAAATAAGTTTTGTCTACATGAACATAAACCTCTGTTGTGGTAATACTTTCATGACCAAGCATTTGTTGGATGGCTCTTAAATCGGCTCCATTTTGTAGTAAATGTGTTGCAAAAGAATGTCTTAAAGTATGTGGACTTATTTTTTTTTGAAGATTTATTTTTTGTGATAAATCTTTTAAAATCATAAAAATCATTTGTCGCGTTAAACCTTTACCGCGTCTATTTAAAAATAAAGTATCCTCAAAACCTTTAATAGCTTGTATTTGGTTTCTAATAGTGTTTCTGTATAAATTTACAAATTTTATGGCTTCATTATGTATAGGAACGTAACGTTCTTTGTTTCCTTTTCCTAAAACACGTATAAAACCTTCCTCAAAAAACAAGTCTGATATTTGAAGAGAAATTAACTCGCTAACACGTAAACCACAACTATACATTATTTCTAAAATAGTTCTGTTTCTTTCTCCTTGTGGATGACTTAAATCGATGGCTGCAATTAAATTATCAATTTCTATAGGCGATAGTGTATCAGGCAATTTTCTTCCTATTTTTGGTGTTTCTAGTAAATCTGTAGGATTGTTATCTCTATAATCTTCAAACACCAAATAATCAAAAAAACTTCGAATACCAGAAATAATTCTAGCCTGACTTCTAGGGTTAACAAATTTGGCAGTTTCGTAAACAAACTGTTTTACAACATCACTATTAATAGAAATAGGAGACATGTTTATTTCTTTTTCATGTAAAAAAAAACATAACTTTTCTAAATCTCTAGAATAACTATCAATAGTATTTTTTGATAGGCCTCTTTCGATCTGCATATACATTTGGTAGTCTTTAATTGCATTGTGCCAGTTCATGAAATTAAAGATAAAAAAATATTAAATAGTAACGAGTATATTCAAAATAAAAATTATATTTGATTAAACTAAAAAAAAAAAATATGAAAAAAGTATTATTTATTGCTGTATTAGCAATTTTAGGATTAGGAAAAGTAAATGCTCAAGAAGCTGCTTTTGGTGTAACTGGTGGGTTTCACAATTTTACAATTAGTCTGTCGGAAGATAATGCATCAGCATCAGAAAGTTACGCAGGATTTTTTATAGGTGTTTTTGCAGATTTTATCATTTCTGATAAATTTAGTATTCAACCAGAATTACAATATGCAGCAGTCACTGTAGAGAATGAGACTTTAGATGAGTTAATTATTCCAATTGCAGTTAAATATTATGTAGCAGAAAAATTTTATTTACAAGCAGGACCTCAGTTCGATTATGTTATGGAAGAAGACTCAGAAGGTATAAATAAATTTGGTGTTGGTTTTCTTATTGGTGCAGGTTTTGACTTTACCGATAAACTATTTGCTACAACAAGGTACTCTTTTGGGTTAACTAATAGAGTTGAAGGTACTCCCTCTGGTTTATCTTCTAGATTTAATACTTTTCAAATTGGCTTAGGTTATAGATTTTAAAGAAAAATAATAAGTTCTCAAAAAGGAAGTCTTTAAGGCTTCCTTTTTTTGTTTAAAAAATGTATTTTTACTTTATGAAATTAATTATTATAAACGGACCCAATTTAAATCTTTTAGGTAAAAGAGAACCAGAAATTTATGGTTCCAAAACTTTTGAAGACTATTTTAGAGAATTAAAACTACAATTTAACAAGGTAGAATTGTCTTATTTTCAATCTAATATAGAAGGAGAAATTATAGATAAATTACACGAAGTAGGTTTTAATTATGATGGTATTATTTTAAATGCGGCAGCCTATACACATACATCTGTAGGTATTGGTGATGCAATAAAAGGTATAGAAGTACCCGTTGTAGAAGTACATATTTCTAACATACACGCTCGTGAAGATTTTAGGCAACACAGTTACATATCACCTAATGCTAAAGGTGTTTTATTTGGTTTTGGCTTAAAAGGTTATAACTTAGCAATTCAAAGTTTTTTTTAGTATCAAAATTTACAACTTTATTATTAACTTTAGCAAATAAAAAATAGCTGCGAGCTATTTTTAATTGCTTAACACTTTTTTATCAATTAGATTCTATAAAAAATAGACTACCCTTTTACATTTTGGCTGTAATTTGTGCTCTAGTTAATAAAGAAAAAATACTTTCTTAGGTATTAAAATTTTTATAAAAAAAATTACTAAAGTTTTATTTTTTTGAGTTTAATAAAAATTGATAAAGAAACATATACCTTACAAAAAACAAGAATATCAAAGGGATTATAGCTATTGGAAAAACCTGAATTTTAAAAATCCACAATACAGTAGTTAGTAATAAAAACACTAAAAGAATTCCTATATATTTTTGAAACCATGTTTTTGAGATATTTTTAGACAATTTAAAAGCCAAAATTAAGTTTGGTAAAAATGCCCACAAAATATTAAAATTATTAGGGGCAGTTTTGTGTGATGAAAATACCCACAAGTACACCAAAATTAAACCAACAAAGCCAGTGGTAAAAAACACTAAAAAATCTGCTATCTTAGTTCTTTTTTTGTTTTTAAAGTCTTTATAAGTTATAAAGACTCCAATAAAAGCAATAAGTGTAAATAGTATAATTGGACTAAAAAGGTTAAATTTAGAGTTACTTTTCTCTTTAAAATTTAACAATACATCTTCTCTTAATACAAGTTGCTTGTTTTTGTCATTATTACTTTTTACAGTTGCGTTTTTAAAAATCGAATACACATAATCTGGCAAATACATATATGCTTCTGATTTTCTTTTTTCATCTAAAATAATACCTGCAATTAAATTGATGCCTAAATTTCCCCAAGAATTAAAGTAAAGTTCTTGGTTCATTAAATTTCTTAAAGATTTATAATCCCCTATATCTTTATTTTTAAACTGGACGTCATTTTTAAAAACGTATTTGGTAATATCTCTAAGTTTTGTGGCACAATTATTAAAAAAAGGATCATATAAATAAGTTGCATTTTCTTTTAAGGCATTGGTTTCTAAATAGTTAAAATAAGCTTGTTTTTGTTGTTGATTTAAATTTAAAACTTGCTGTTTTACCCAACGTTTTTCCTTTTTGTAACTATTTAAAAAATATTTAAAATCGTATTTTGCGAGTAAATAATACATTTTACCTTGCGCAAAATTGGTGTAAAAATTAGGAGCATTAAAATCGAAAATACCATAATTATAAATAATATCTAAATTTAAAACGGGGTCTTTAATTCTGATAGCAGAGTGTCCAAATTTTTCATATAATTCATCTCCTGGACCAGCTGTAATAATAGAAATTTCTGAATATACAGAAAGGTTTACTTGTGCTTTTTGTAATTGAATTNCGAAAAATATAAATAGCAGTGATAAGAAAATATTTTTTTTCATAAAAAACTAAGGTCTAAGAAATAGAAAATCGAAAGTAATAGAAAAAATATTAGAATATAACGCATTACCAACACTACCAATGTTTGTAAGTGCATAATCTACTTGTATGCCTTTATAGTTAAAACCAACTCCAAAATTGGGTTGTAATGATAGTGATTTTGTATTGTCAAACTGTGTAATGTATTGAAAATTACCAACTCCAGCTCTTAAATANACCAATTGGTCATAATCTACTTGAAACCCAACAGCTGGATTGATACTTGCTACATCTGAAGAAATGATATCATTTGTTTTTGCAAATCTTACATTAACATCTACTTCTGTTAATAGGTTAAAAAAGCGTCCAATTCTAAAATCTTTGGCAACACCTACTTGTAATTTTGGCTTTGTAATTTCTGTGGTTTCTGGTAATTCTTGATTTTGCCCAGGGATGGCGTTTTTTATTTTATCAAATTCAGTTTCATTAATTGCCCAACTATTAAAAGTAGTTGTAATATCTCTAGCCATGATGCCAAATTTCCAATTATTTCTTTCAAATTGAAAACCAGCATCAAAACCAAAACCCCAAGAGGAAGCAAAATTACCAATGGTTCTTCTTACAATTTTAGCATTTACTCCAAATTTTACATCTTTAAAAATTAAATTTCTAGCATAAGCAAAATTAAAGGCATAATCTGCAGCCGAAAAAAGACTAATTCTATTAAAATCTATATTTCCTTCACTATCAATTAATTCTGTTGTATTTAAAATATCATCTACCCCAAAACGAATTATAGAAATACCCANAGCACTTTCTTTGTCTATTGGCATTGCAAAAGCAGCNTGATTATAGTTAGCAATNCCTGCAAAATAAGAGGCATGCATTAAAGAACCTTGNTAATCTTCTATACCCACCAANCCTGCAGGNTTCCAATAAATAGCATTTACATTGTTGGTGGTTGCTACTACAGTTTTACTCATTCCTAAGGCAGCTGCATCTACACCAATATTTAAAAACTCGTTGGAATAACTCCTAAATACTTGCGCATTTAGTAAGTAACTTGTAAATAAAAAAGTAAGTATGAATTTAATTTTCAAGTGTCTATTTTTCTTTAACAAATATCTAAAATACTNATAAAATAACAGNTGTTTTTACAAGTTATTGTTTAATGGATTTTAATTTTGATNTTTTCTTCTATAAACCTTGCAATTCTTTTTTCTAACCAAGTATTTTCATAAGGTTTAAAAGAACTCATAAAGCCTACATGACCACCAAAATTAGGTATTTCTAAAAAGAAATANTTAGATTGTATTGCCTCTTTTCTAGGATAACACTCTGCTGATAAAAAAGTATCATCTTTGGCGTTTATTAGTATTGTAGGTCTGTCTATTTTAGAAATATAAGGTTTAGAACTTGCTTTTTTCCAATAATCGTCTGGGCTTTTAAATCCAAAAACGGGCACCGTATATAAATATTCTAAATGTTTAAATTTTGTAGCTTTAAAAAGTTTGTCTTTGTCTAAATTAAATTCTGGAAACTTATATGCTTTTTCTAAAACCTTGTTTTTCATCGTTTTAAAAAACATTTCTACATACAATTTATTTTTTAATTTTTCCATTTCTACTTCTGCAGTAGCAATATCGATAGGTACAGAAACAGCAATAGCTCCTTTAATTTTATCAGATAATTTCTTTTGATATTCACCCATATATTTTAGAGTTAAATTTCCTCCTAAGCTAAAACCTATCAAAATTAAATTTTTATAATCATATGAATTTAAAAGGTGATTCACTATAAAGTCAACATCCTCAGTTTTACCACTATGGTAGGTTGCTAATAACAAATTATCTTCTCCACTACAACTTCTTAAATTAAAACAAACAGTATCTAACCCTTTGTTATTTAAAAAGTTAGAGGTAGATNCCATATATTTAGATTCTGAACTTCCTTCTAAGCCATGTATTAACAAAACCAAGGTTTCTGAACCTACCAAAGAAAAATCTAAATCTATAAAATCCTCATCCCAAGTGGTAACTCTTTTTCTAAGATAATTACAGGTATCCTTCATAAAAAGTGGCCTATACATAGTATTAAAATGACCATTTTTAAAAGGTAAAGTAGGAGAGAAGTCAGATTTTAAAATTGGCATAGCAGTAAATTAATCCTATTTTTTAAAAATACATAAAAAAAGACAATATTAGAAAACAACCCAATTTCTATTTCTTATTTTAGCTTTTTATTCCAATTTATTATGAAAAAACATATTCCTAATTTATTAACACTTGGTAATCTTTTTTGCGGAATGATTGCCACAATTTTTGCAGTACATGGAGTTTTTGAAATTGCAGCACTNTTTGTTGTATTGGGTATCTTTTTTGATTTTTTTGATGGATTTTTAGCGCGTTTACTAAATGTTTCTGGAGATTTAGGAACACAATTAGATTCATTGGCAGACATGGTTACAAGTGGTGTTGTACCGGGTATTATTATGTTTAGTTTGTTATCTCCAAACGATTATTTTGGGTCAAGTTTTGAAGAAACTGAAAAGATGATTTGGAGTGGAGTAAAAATAGCTCCTATTCAATTTTTAGGTTTACTTCTAACTTTAGGTGCTTGTTACAGGTTGGCAAAATTTAACATAGACAATAGACAAACCGATTCATTTATAGGTTTGCCAACACCGGCTATGAGTTTGTTTGTAATTTCTTTACCTTTAATTCAACAATTTTCAGATATTGAATTTATACAANATTTAATTTCTAACAACTACTTTTTAATTGCAATTACCCTAATTTTAACNTATTTAATGAATGCTGAATTNCCTTTGTTTTCATTAAAATTTAAAGAATATTCAGTTAAAAATAATTTGCTAAAATATTTATTTTTATTGGTTTCATTAGGAATGATTATCTTCTTACAATACCTTTCAATCCCATTAATTATAACGCTTTATGTAATTTTATCAGTATTTTATAAGGATGGAAAAAAAACAACAGTTTAAATCGATAAGACCTTTTATTGGTACTAAAGACTTTGAGAAATCTAGAGCTTTCTATACAGAATTAGGATTTTTAGAATTGGTTTTATCAGAAAACATGTCTGTTTTTAAGGTTGATGAAAAGTTGAGTTTTTATTTACAAAAAGCCTATGTAAAAGATTGGGTAGATAATACAATGCTATTTTTAGAAGTAGAAAATGTTGAAGCGTATTTAGCAATTTTAAAAGCTAAAAAACTTACAGAAAAGTTTAAAAAAGTAAAGCTTTCAAAAATTGTAAATAACGATTGGGGTAAAGAGTTTTTTTTGCATGATCCCTCTGGAATTCTATGGCATATAGGTTGTTTCTATTGAAAAATCTTCTTCTTTTTCAACTCAAAATCTTTACCTAAATATACTTTACGTACCATTTCATCTGCAGCTAATTCCTCTGGTGTACCTTCTTTTAAAATACTACCATTATACATTAAGTATGTTTTATCTGTAATCGCTAAAGTAGCTTGCACATCATGATCTGTAATTAAAATACCAATATTTTTATTCTTTAATTGAGCAACAATACTTTGTATATCTTCTACAGCAATTGGGTCTACACCAGCAAAGGGTTCATCTAATAGAATAAAGTTGGGGTCAGAAGCCAAACAACGTGCAATTTCTGTTCTTCTTCTCTCTCCACCAGATAATAAATCGCCTCTGTTTTTTCTTACGTGGCCAATATTAAATTCTTCTATTAAAGATTCTAATTTTATTTTTTGTTCTTTTTTAGAACGTCCTGTAAATTGTAAAACAGACATAATATTATCTTCTACAGATAGTTTTCTAAATACAGAGGCTTCTTGTGCCAAATAACCAATACCTTTTTGTGCACGTTTGTACATGGCATCTTGTGTTATTTCTTCATCATTTAAAAAAATAGTGCCAGCATTGGGCTTAATCATACCAACAATCATGTAAAAAGAAGTTGTTTTTCCAGCACCATTTGGTCCTAACAAACCAATAATTTCTCCTTGCTGTACTTCTAAAGAAATGCCTTTTACAACTTTTCTACTTCCATAAATCTTCTGAATGTTGTCTGCTTTTAAAATCATTTGTTAAATAGGTGTAATTGTATAACTATTGAAACGTTTAATTGTTGTTTTTGTAAAAGTAATAAAGAATATTGATAGGAAATCTTAAAGCACTCACAAACGTTTAGACATTTATATGATGAAATCATTCATTAATTAAGCTTCTTTAGTTTCAAGAAACTCCCAATATTCTACAGCTCTTCTTAAGTGAGGTATAACAATAGTGCCCCCCACTAAATTAGCAATAGACATAGTTTCCATCATTTCTTCTGTAGTTACCCCATTTTTTTTAGCTGCTTCTAAGTGATATTGTACACAATCATCACACCTTAAAACTGCTGAAGCTACTAGGCCTAAAAGTTCTTTTGTTTTAACTGGTAAATGTCCTTCTTTAAAGGCATTTGTATCCAAATTAAATATTCTTTTGATAACTTTATTATCTGACGCTAGAATTTTATCATTCATTTTAGAACGATAATCATTAAACTCTTGGACTTTTTTGTGCATTTTTTTGCTGTTTTTTAATGACCATTTTAGAGACTTTAATACTTACTTCGTATAAAATAAGTATTGGAATTGCTACAATTANTTGGCTAGCAATATCTGGAGGCGTAATAATTGCTGCTAAAATTAACACAACAACCAAAGCATGTTTTCTGTATTTTTTTAAAAATTNTGGNGTTACCAAACCNATTTTAGTTAAAAAATAAACCAAAACAGGTAATTCAAACAACACAGAAACGCCTAGTAACATGTTGGTTACTAATCCTATGTGAGAGTCCATAGTAAAATTATTCTGTATTAAATCTGTAATTTGGTAATTGTATAAAAAATGAATAGATATAGGCGCAATTACATAAAAACTAAAAGCAATTCCAATAAAAAATAAAAATGAGGCTATAAAAATAAAACCTCTTGAGTTTTTAATTTCTTTATCAGTTAAACCAGGAGAAATAAAACGCCAAATTTCCCACAACAAATAAGGAAAAGAGAGTACAATACCTAAAATTAATGAAGACCAAATAGAGTTCATTAACTGTTGTGTAGGTTTTAAACTGATTAAATTGTCTTTAAAAGTAACATCGCAAAAGGTACTATCTATACCCAGCATATTAAAAAAATCGCAAAAAAGTTGGTAGGTAATAAAATCTGGTTTTCTGTGTGCTAATAAAAAGTGTTCGTANACTTCTTTTTGAAAAACAAATAATACAATAGCTATAATAAATATNGCTGATGCACTTCTAACCAAATGCCATCTTAATTCTTCTAAATGTCCTAAAAAAGACATTTCTTTTTGTGCTTTTGCCATTAGAAAATACCTTCTTTTATTAAATCATGTAAATGTACAACACCTACATAGTTATTATAATCATCTACAACTAATATTTGTGTTATATTATTATTTTCTAGCTTTTCTAAAGCTTCAACAGCCATNGCATCTTTATGGATAGTTTTTGGGCTTTTACCCATAATATTTTCTGCCAATAAATTATTAATATCTGTTGTTTTACTTAGCATTCTTCTTATATCACCATCTGTAATAATACCCACAAGTGTATTATTTTCTAAAACAGCAGTTACTCCAAGACGTTTTTCAGAAATCTCTACAATTACCTTAATAACAGAGTTTTTTATATCTACTTGTGGTTTTTCGTTGTTTTTAATAAGATCAGAAACCCTTAAATATAGTCGTTTACCTAGTGCACCACCTGGATGATATTTTGCAAAATCTTTACTAGAAAATCCTCTTAAATCTTGCAAACAAACAGCCAAAGCATCGCCCATAACTAATTGAGCAGTGGTACTAGTTGTTGGCGCTAAATTATTAGGGCAAGCTTCTTTTTCTACAAAAGTATTTAAGGTNAAATTTGCATTTTTACCTAAAAAGGAGTCAATATTTCCAGTAATGGCAATAATTTTATTNCCGTAGTTNTTAATTAGTGGTACCAAAACTTTAATTTCTGGGGTGTTTCCACTTTTTGATAAACAAATGACCACATCATTTTGCTGAACATTTCCTAAATCCCCATGAATGGCATCTGCAGCATGCATAAAAATAGCAGGTGTACCGGTAGAATTTAACGTTGCTACTATTTTTGTAGCAATATTAGCGCTTTTTCCAATTCCTGTAACAATTACTCTACCATTTGAATTTAAAATGTAGTTTACAGCATTTTCAAAATTACTATCTAATAAATTTTTCAAATTTGCAATTGCATTACTTTCTAGTAATATTGTTTCTTTTGCAGTTTGTAAAATTGGTTTCGAATTTTTCAATGGATTTGTATTTTATCAGAATAAAAAAAAGTTATATCTTTAGATTAAGAAACGAGCAAATTTACTATAAAAAATAGTTACAACAAATAATAAAGAAAGTTTGTACATTGTTTTTAATTTAAAACGAATATTAAATAAATGGATTTACATAGTCCTTTAAAAAAGTTCTTCGGATTTAACAAATTCAAAGGCTTACAGGAGCAAGTTGTTAAAAGTATTGTATCGGGTAATAATACCTTTGTTATTATGCCAACAGGTGGTGGTAAATCTCTCTGTTACCAATTGCCAGCTTTAATGCAAGAAGGTACAGCAATTGTGGTTTCACCATTAATTGCTTTAATGAAAAATCAGGTTGATGCTATTAGAGGAATCTCTGAACATAATGGGGTTGCTCATGTTTTAAACTCCTCTTTAAACAAATCTGAAGTTGCGCAAGTAAAAGAAGATATTGCAAACGGCATTACAAAGCTTTTATACGTAGCACCAGAATCTTTAATAAAAGAAGAATATGTTACGTTTTTAAGAACTCAAAAAATTTCTTTTGTAGCTATTGATGAAGCCCACTGTATTTCTGAATGGGGTCATGATTTTAGACCAGAATACAGAAATTTAAAACATATTATAAAAGCAATAGATAACGTTCCTGTAATTTGTTTAACAGCTACTGCTACAGAAAAAGTACAAGAAGATATTTTAAAAACGTTAGGAATTACAGATGCAAATAGATTTAAAGCTTCTTTTAACAGACCTAACTTATTTTATGAAGTAAGACCAAAGACTAAAGAAGTAGAAAAAGACATTATTAGGTTTATAAAACAAAGACAAGGAAAATCTGGTATTATTTATTGTTTAAGTAGAAAAAAAGTAGAAGAAATTGCTCAAATATTACAGGTAAATGAAATTAATGCTGTTCCTTATCATGCAGGGTTAGATGCTAAAACACGGGTAAAACACCAAGACATGTTTTTAATGGAAAATTGTGATGTTGTAGTTGCTACCATTGCTTTTGGTATGGGAATAGATAAGCCTGATGTGCGTTATGTAATACATCACGATATCCCAAAAAGTTTAGAAAGCTATTATCAAGAAACAGGTAGAGCAGGACGCGATGATGGAGAAGGGTATTGTTTGGCATTTTATGCTTATAAAGATATAGAAAAGCTAGAAAAATTTATGGCAAGCAAGCCAGTTGCAGAACAAGAAATAGGTCATGCGTTGTTGCAAGAAGTGGTAGGTTATGCAGAAACCTCTATGAACAGACGCAAATATTTATTGCATTATTTTGGAGAGGAGTTTGATGAAGTAAAAGGAAAAGGCGCAGATATGGATGACAATTCTAGAAACCCGAAGAAAAAGCATGAAGCTAAAGAGGATGTTGCAAAACTTTTATCTGTTATTAAAAACACATTGCAAAAATATAAATCTAAAGAGATAGTAAATACGTTGGTTGGTAAAGAAAATGCTTTATTAACTTCTCATAAAACGCATTTACAGCCTTTTTTTGGTATTGGTAAAGATAAAAAAGCCTCTTACTGGATGGCTTTAATTAGACAAGTTTTAGTAGTAAATTATATTAAAAAAGAAATTGAGCAATATGGTGTAATTAAATTAACAAAAAAAGGGGCGCATTTTTTAGAGCAACCGACTTCTTTTTTAATGACTGAAGACCATTCTTATTCTGCTGAAAATGACAATACAATTATTACCAATGCAAAATCTGCTGGTGGAACTGCTGATGATAAATTGATAAAACTTTTAAAAGATTTACGCAAAAAAGTAGCTACCAAATTAGGTGTACCACCTTTTGCCGTTTTTCAAGATCCATCGATAGATGATATGGCTTTAAAATACCCAATTACTTTAGAAGAATTATCTAAAGTACATGGTGTTGGAGAAGGTAAAGCAAGAAAATTTGGTAAAGATTTTATAAAATTAATTGCACAATATGTAGAGGATAATGATGTACTAAGACCAGATGATTTAATTGTAAAAAGTACTGGTACAAATTCAGGGTTAAAGCTATTTATTATTCAAAATACTGACAAAAAATTACCCTTAGATGACATGGCAAAGTCCAAAGGGTTAGAAATGGAAGAATTGATAAAAGCAATGGAAGCTATAATTTTTTCTGGTACCAAGTTAGACATCAATTATGCATTAGATGATTTATTAGATGAAGATCAGCAAGAAGAAATCTATGACTATTTTATGGAAGCAGAATCTGATAAAATACAAGAAGCTTTAGACGAGTTTGATGGTGATTATGATGAGGAAGAACTTAGGTTAATGCGTATTAAATTTATTAATGAAGTTGCGAATTAAAACAGATACCTTTTATCAATTTTATATTTAATAAGCATTTTTATACAAGGTAAGTTTTGTTTTAAAGTCTTATTTTTTCTTTAAGTATTTGTTGTTTTTATTTTTTTCAAATATTCATTAATATGTCAAAAAAACATAAATCTATTAACAAATAGGCATGTCACTTTCAATAAAAATTTGCAAAAATCTATAATGTAAAAATGGTTAACATTATTCCCAATAAAATTGCCATAAATTTTTGTAAATTAAATTTATGATTTTCTGTAGTTTCAAAGAGAATAATTGTAGAAATATGTAAGAAAACACCAATAATTATAGCTGTAATTTCAGTGTAATACGTTTTGAAAAAGTCAATTTTATCACCAAATAAAACCCCTAAAGGACTCATGAATGCAAACACTATCAAAAAACTAAAAATTATCTTTTTAGAATAATTAGTGTGAATTAAAAAAGTAGTTAACACAATTGCAATAGGTATTTTATGCACTACAATGGCCCACAATAAATTACTATCTGCATTGTGTATTGGCAAACCTTCAGAAAATGCATGTATACATAAACTAAAAAACAATAACGTTGGGAATTGTTTGCTATCAGAATGCATATGAATATGGCCATGTTCTGCACCTTTAGAAAAAGATTCTAAAACAGACTGTAAAATTATACCAGCAAGAATAAAAACACCAATAATTTTGCCATCAGCACTTGTTGTATAAACATCTGGTAATAAATGTAAAATGGTTACAGAGAGTAAGTAAGCACCGCTAAAAGCTAGTAGTAAACGAACAATTTTGTTACTTGGTTTTATTAAAAATACTAGTAAAGCCCCAAAAAAAACTGCAGTTATTAAAAATATATAACTCATTTTGCCACTATAATTAATCGATTAGAATTTTTAGCATCAAACTTATTTAATTGATAATTGCCAAAAACATGTGTTATTTTAAAACCTATTTTATCTAAAAAAGTGGTCATTTTTTCTAAATCTAAATATTTTACACGTTCTGTAAAATGATGATTTTTTCCATCTGCAAAAAATGAAATATGTTTTAAAATAAATCCCTCTTTTATTTCTCTTTTAATGTAAAAAGTAATGTTATCTACAATTTTAGTTTCTTGGGCAACCAAATTGTTTTTTACAAAAGTTGCATTTAAAAAATCAAACACAAAAAGACCATTTTTTGTTAAACCGTTTTTAATGTTTTGTAAGGTTAAAATATCCTCTGCATCATCTTTAAAATAACCAAAACTGGTAAACAAATTAAAAACAGCATCATACCTGTTATTAAAAGGTTTACGCATGTCATGTAATTTGAATTTTAAAAGGTCATTTTCAAACCTTTTAGCTGCTTCTATACTGTTTTCAGATAAATCTCCACCCGTAACTTTATAGCCTAAAGAATTTAAAAAAACAGAATGACGCCCTTTACCACAAGGTAAATCTAGAATATGAGTACTTTTTGGTAACTCTAAAAAAGAGGTAATGTTACGCATAAATAGCTGTGCATCATCATCATTTCTATCTTTATATAATATGTGGTAGTAAGGTGTATTAAACCAATCTACAAACCAATCTGTTGTTTTCATACCTAAAATAATTTGTAAATGTAACTAAATCTTACTTGCTAAAAAATCAAATTTAGAATTTCTAATAATTCCTATTTAGAAAGTGTATTTTTGCAATCAATTTTTATGAGTATGAACAGAGATTTTAAAATGACAGCAACCACCCTTTTTGGTTTAGAAGGTGTATTGGCTAACGAACTTAAATTATTAGGGGCACAAGATATAAAAGAAGGTGTTAGGAGCGTTTCTTTTAGAGGCGATAAAGGTTTTATGTACAAAGCCAATATTGCCTTAAGAACTGCAGTGCGTATTTTAAAACCTATAAAGACTTGTAAAATTTACGATGAAGAAGATTTGTATGAAGCCATTCAGAAAATAAAATGGGAGAATTATTTAGATGCAGAAGGGACTTTTGCTATTGGTGCAGTTGTAAATTCTAAAAACTTTACTTCCAATTCGCATTATATTTCTTTAAAATCTAAAGATGCCATTGCAGATTATTTTAGACACAAATATCATAAAAGACCCAATGTAGATTTAAAATATCCAGATGTAAAAATTCATGTTCATATTCAAAAAGACTGGTTAACAGTTTCTTTAGATTCTAGTGGAGATTCTTTACATAAAAGAGGATATAGAACAGCCACTAATATTGCACCTATAAACGAAGTTTTGGCAGCGGGTATGGTTTTATTATCTGGTTATAGAGGCGATGAAAATTTTATAGATCCCATGTGTGGTTCTGGAACCATTTTAATAGAAGCTGCAATGATTGCCAACAACATTCCGGCAAACATCAACAGAAAACTTTTTGCTTTTGAGCATTGGAAAGATTATGATGAAGATTTNTATTTTACCATACAAGATGCCTTGCTAAAGAAAATTAGAAGCTCGCANTTTAAAATTATGGGTTTTGATAAAGCACCATCNGCNGTACAAAAAGCCAAAGCCAATATAGAAAGCGCCAATTTAGACGAATTTATTGGTGTACATCATGTGAATTTTTTCAACTCAACAAAAGAAGTTTTTGGCAATACCACCATTTTGTTCAATCCACCTTATGGAGAGCGTTTAAATATAGACACTCTAGAATTTTACAAGAAAATTGGCGATACATTAAAACACAATTACCCAGGTTCTACAGCTTGGTTAATTACTTCAGATACCGATGCTTTAAAGTCTGTAGGCTTAAGAACCTCTAAAAGAATTGCTCTTAAAAATGGCGATTTAGATTGTAAGTTTGTAAAGTATGAATTGTATGAAGGTAGCAGAAAAATAAAGCCTCGTAAAGATGAGGCTAACTCAGATGGGTAGATTTTTTTTAGTAATTAACCTTTTTTTAATGACATTAATTAGATGCTATTTTTACTAGAATGATAGATTGGTGTCAACACATGATTTTATTTTTTTTACTGATAATCAAACACTTAAAACCTTATAGTTTTTTATCCAATAAAAAATATCTTTTAAAATATGTTTGTGACCTTTATTTTTTTAATAAATCATTATTAAAAATCTGATACCCCAAAAAAAGTTACTATTTGTTTTCAAATTATTGTTTACAATCTAACGATTTTTATGTAGTTTTGATAGCTAATAAACATATAAAAATGTCAGTTCGAGTGATTCCGATTTTTCATCGGAATTGTATCGAAAACTTTTTTAAAGTGAAGACTTTTTATTTTTTATCATTTCAAAAGAAAAACCAAACGAAGTGACAAACCACTTTATAGATCTTATTTTACCCATTCCACTTCAAAAAACGTTTACCTATTCCGTAACAGAAGACGAAGTTAATTTTTTACAAAAAGGAATGCGTGTAGCTGTTTCTTTTGGGAAAACAAAAATGTACACAGGTTTGGTTTTTAAGATCCATACAACAGCACCTACTTTGTATGAAGCCAAAGAAATCAATCAAATTTTAGATGAAGCACCTATTGTAAGTGAGCAACAATTACAACATTGGCAATGGATTGCAAATTACTACATGTGTGCTTTAGGCGATGTTTATAGAGCATCTTTGCCATCAGCTTTTTTACTAGAAAGCGAAACTATTATTTACAAAAACGAGGCTTTTACAGACGATGTTTCTTTAGAAGACAACGAGTTTCTTATTTTTGAGGCGCTGCAACATCAATCTCAATTAACCATCCATCAAGTTGCTGCTATTTTAGATAAGAAAAAAGTAA
>JGI26083J51738_10000108_pt1 | contig 38195 bp, 30 predicted proteins | sample SaaInl85LU_5_DNA_FD_51738 | JGI IMG/M metagenome (IMG submission 51738)
GAGAGTATCGTTAAAAAATTCTCGAGCACAGCCACTTTGAATACTACTGTTGATGGTTCTTATACGTTACCGTTTACATTTTATATTGGCCCAAATCATTACCAGACCCTCAAAGACTACGACCAAGGGTACGAAAAGGTGATTAATTTCGGTTGGGGAATCTTTGGTTGGATTGGACGCGGCGTGGTCGTGCCAATTTTTAATTGGCTTGAAGGATATGGCCTAGGTTATGGTTTGATCATTCTCATCATGGTACTTATCATTAAAGGAGCAATGTCGCCTTTAACTTTTGCATCGTACCGTTCGATGGCGAAAATGCGTGTTCTGAAGCCACAGCTGGAAGAAATCAATAAAAAATTTGGCGAGAAGGATGCTGTTGCAAAGCAGCAGGCGCAAATGGGGCTGTATAGAGAAGCCGGTGTGAACCCATTAGGTGGTTGTATACCGGTGATTGTTCAAATGCCAATCCTCATTGCAATGTTCCGATTCTTCCCGGCATCGATTGAATTACGTGGTGAGAGTTTCCTTTGGGCAACAGATTTGAGTACTTACGATGCCTTGATATCGTGGGATCAACACATACCATTGATCAGTTCTTTCTACGGTAATCATATTTCGATATTTACGCTGTTGATGACTGCATCAACCATTCTTTACACTAGAATGAATCAGCAGATGACTGCGGGAACAGGCTCGAGTGAGCAAATGAAGCAAATGCAGGTGATCATGTATCTAATGCCTTTGATGTTTATGTTCGTATTGAACAGCTATCCGGCAGGTCTGACCTACTATTACTTCTTGAGTAACATTGTGACCTTTGGTATGCAATGGGGTATTCGTAAGAGCGTAAATGATGAAGCTATTCTAGCAAAAATTGAAGCTAAAAAGGCACAGCCTAAAGGCGAGAAAAAGAAGAGCAAGTTTCAGGCTCGATTAGAAGATATGCAGCGCCAACAGAATTTAAGCAGGTCGCAGCGCAGAAAGTAATTTGGATTTTTCCCAGCAAAAAGCCCCGCTCTTAGCGGGGCTTTTTTGTTTAACACATTTCGATCGTTTGTTTGTCGAAATCTATGACGGTAGGCCCTCCCGTACACCCGCCAATCTCTTCGAGAGATACGTCTTTCTCATCATTGCTGATGATCCATACGCCGCTTTGGTGCTTGCGTAGCGTTCCTTCTTCAATGACATCACCGGACGCAGCACCCATCCAAAGGATATTACTGTTTTTAGATACTTTGAGGGTAATGTGACCGTCCTTGAGAATGACGATGACTTCATCGCCCATGGTTCTACCGCTCCATTCCGCAAAGGACACCTCGTATATGTAGGTTCCGTTTTTAGGAATCTCGCTTTGAGGCTGTTCTAGGGTAAACGAAAACGAGAACAATAAAGAGAGAAGTAGTTGCATCGTGACAAAATAAAAAAAAAGCCCCGCAGTTTCCTGCGAGGCTTTTTTTAAAAGTTGTTATGACTTAGTCAATATGTGTAACAACACCATTGATGTAATCGTAATCGCCAGAACCGTCTTGACGCAGTTCCCAAATGATTGTTGCCACGCTGAAATCGGCATCAAAAGGAAGAGTCGGTTTTTCGATATGGAACTGGAAAGGAGTATAACGTGTTCCGTAAATATCACCAGCGGCATAAGCATTACCCAAAGGATTGATATCACCTAAGTTCATTCCCCATGGACCTAACGCAACCATTGAAGTATCGCTAGTGGTAGCATCAGTGCTTTCAAACCAACCTACAACGGCAGTTGTCGCATGACGGTAAAGTACCTCATCGTGGGTGTAGGTCGTACCTGAAGTAATGAGCGGTACACCTGCAACAACGGCAGCGTCTTGTGCCCAGGTCGTTGGTGTGGTACCAGAACCGGTACTTACTTTTGGAAGTGAGCTCACTTGATTCAAATCAACACCGTTACCATAATCCTTAGCTACAACACCATTCAATAATAAGTACGACTGTACCATATAGATGTTTTCTGTTTTCGTCTCGAGGACTTTGATGCGCGGGTAGACGGTAAAGCTTGTACCGGTCGTATTGGTCATAACATCCGCTTCTAGGCTAAATGCGACCTCTGCTAATGTCGCGGCAGCNGCAGCGGCAGCAGGACTCTGTCCCACGTCGGTATTGTTCACGTAAAAGTTAGGTACACCTGCGGTAGGGAAATTGTCGTCAAANTTTGCNGAAGCTTCGTTATCCGTAGAGAACCAATCACCAACATGGTTAGCAACCAAAACGNCACTGTCNCCAAGCACAGCATCAAGCATTGCCATGGCCTCTGCACCATTNGGACAGTATTGACACCAAGCTCCAGTTGTTTCAATCACCAAAGGACGAACTACTCCGGTAACCGTAAGTGAATCGCCAGGATATGTTGCCGGGGCAGGTTCAGGACCNCCAGTCTCACATGAAGTGAGGAATAATGCGCCGAATACGGCGCTTAACNCGATTAATTTTTTCATAATTCGAAATATATCTTTAGGAAAGTCTAAAATATCGAAAAATCATGAATGAATTACATTGAATATGTAAACGGGTAGATGGTCTGAGTAACCGAAAGTGTAGAATCGGCCTAAAAAGGAGCGTTTGGGTTTATAACCGCCCCATTTGGCATCAATTTCCAGCAAGATAGGCGGTGCTATAATTGTTCCTCCAAAAGGGTTGCTACCTCTGTACAGCGCTAGGTCTATATGTTGCCATCGACCTTGATATTTGTAGCTGCCGAGGATGTTTTTTGGGTAGGAAAATTCAGGAGAGCTCCATCCGTTTTTCAGGTGATTTTGGAACCAATCTGCGGAGGCTAAGTCGTTGAAATCGCCAAGAATTAATTGGTTTTGATTGGTGTCTTTTTCTAACTGCTTCACTACTGCCTTTAATGCCTGTTCACGCAACGGAGCACTTTGGACCGCGCCTCCGCGTTTGGAGGGCAAGTGCACAATAGCGCATGTTAGGGTAATGCTGTCTTCGTCAGAAGCACTTTTCGTTTGAAGTAATAATGCATCGCGAGACTTAAAATAGGCTGAACTGTAGGCGATAGGATGTGAAGTGACAACTCGCGTTGTGGAAGTATTGATAAGTGCAGCACAATCTATACCCCGATGGTCAGGACTGTCGTAATGCACCACTTGCCAAGGTCCATAACCTGCGATGGCTTTGTGTTTAGCGAGATCAATGAGCACACTACGGTTTTCAACTTCAGCAAGGGCGATAATATCAATATTTTGTCCTACGGTATTAATGCTGGATCGAATGGCACGGGCAGTTTGCCTGATTTTTAAGTAATAGATAGGGGTATTGTATTCGTAACCGCCATTGGGTGTGAAAGCATGATCATTTTTACCTCTATCATGTAAGGTATCAAAGAGATTTTCTACATTATAGAACAATACATGCTGCGCCAGGCATTGGTTCATGGAGAGTACGCCGTGCAGGCATAGATATAGAATTATTCGCCACATTTTAAGGTAACGGCCGCAATNCCAATTAAAATATACGGTGTTGAAAGGTTGTGTTCGTCAACAATCAGTTGAAATAGAGCAAGGAAGAATCGCCATAGCTTAAAAAGCGGTACTCGTTCGAAAGCGCATGTTGGTAGACCTCTTTCCATTGCGGCCCTATTCCCGCGCTCACTAATAGTAAAAGGGTTGATCCGGGCTGGTGAAAATTAGTGATGATACCTTGGACTGATTTGATTCGATAACCGGGTTTGATCATCAACTGCGTTTTTAAGGCTAAGGACTGAATCCCCTGTTCATCCATATGGTTGATGAGGGAGGCATACGCTTCACGAGTAGTTATGTCGGTATTTAATTCGTAGGCTTCGAATTGTCCTAAATCCTCCAAAGGAAGTCCCTGGAGTAGTTTAACGCCCATCCAATGACAGCTTTCTAAAGTGCGCAGACTAGTGGTTCCCACCGCAAACTGTGCGCCTTCATGATCGAGGTAACGTTGCAGCCAATTCCGACTCAAGAGCAGCTCTTCCGAATGCATCTCATGATTTTCTACANTGCCTTCGTCTAACGGCTTAAACGTNCCAGCACCGACGTGAAGTGTGACGTCAAACCAGCGGTGATGTTGCGATTTTAATTGGTCAAAGACTCTAGGAGTGAAGTGTAAACCTGCAGTTGGTGCTGCAACAGACCCATTGCTTGCCGCATAGACAGTTTGGTACCGTTCGATGTCCTCATTTTCTGCATCCCTATTCATGTATGGCGGCAGCGGGATTTTCCCTGCAGCTTCTAGAATGGTACTGAAGGCATCTGCACTGTTCCAGCTGAAATGAATGACAAAGGCGTGACCAACACGCGCCCCTTTTTCTGCGGTGAGCACAAGGTCGTTCCCAAGATCGAGTGTCAACGGGTGGTCCTTCCAGCGTTTGAGATTGCCCACAAGGCATTCGAAATGTACCGATCCTTTGGCATTCATGCTTTCCTCAACACTCATATGGTAGGGTCCTAGGCAAAATACTTCGATGGGTTTCGCCCCTTTGGTCTTTATGAAATGAAGACGTGCTTTTACCACTCTCGTATTGTTGAAAATCAGTTGTGAGTGGTCCGGGAGTACTTCCGAGAGGTCTGAAAACAAACAGTCTTCTATGCTTCCGCCACGGTAGACAAGGAGTTTACTTGCATCGCGATGTTGCAGCGGGTGCGTTGCGATGCGGTCTGCTGGGAGGAGGTATTCGAAATCGGACTTTTGCATGATAAATTCGCTCGATGCAAATGTAGGTATCGCTACCTTTACAATAAGAACGAATTCTCACATGGCCAAAAAGATCATTCTTTCCACGACCAATGATATAAGCACAGACAACCGTGTGCACAAGGTGGCTATGCTTTTGATGCAATTGGGATTCGATGTGCATTGGGTCGGTAGGGCGTTGCCTAATAGTTTGCCGCTTGATAGGCCTTATAGAACCTCAAGAATGCGATTGTTTTTCGCGAAAGGCGGATTGTTCTATGCGGAATTCCACGTCCGGTTATTCCTCTTTCTCCTTAGACACCGTGGCGCCGTATTAGTGTCGAATGATCTCGATACGTTATTGCCCAATTATTTAGCGTCTCGTCTCTACAAGACAGCGCTCGTTTACGACAGTCATGAATATTTTTGCGGCGTTCCCGAAATACAAGGGAGGTGGGTAAAAAAGGTTTGGCTCGCAGTAGAACGCGCTATTTTTCCAAAGCTCAAACATATCTGGACCGTAAATGAAAGCATTGCTGATCTTTATGAAAAGGATTACGGGATTCGCCCGAGTGTCTTTAGAAACATCAGCCCGAAGCCTTCTGCCTTTGCGCCCAAATCAAGGGCTGCCTTAAACCTTCCAGAAAACAGGCGTATTGTCATCAATCAAGGCTCTGGGATGAATGTAGATCGGGGCTTGGAAGAAGCCGTGGAAGCGGTCGCTGGAATGGATGGATGGTTGTTGCTTCTCGTGGGTAGTGGTGATGCCATACCAGGATTGAAAGAAAAGGTGCAGCGTGAGGGCTGGCAGGAAAAGGTGCTGTTTATTGATCGGATGCCCTACGACCAGTTATTGCATTACACGGCAACTGCCGATGTAGGGCTTAGCTTAGATAAGGATTCTAATATTAATTACCGATTTTCTCTTCCCAACAAGCTCTTCGATTACATTCACTGCAGCACGCCGGTGGTCACATCTCGAGTGGTGGAAGTAAAGCGTATCGTAGAAGAATATAACGTTGGTTTGACCGTACACGTTGAAAATATCTTGGCTTTACAAAGATCTATCGCTGCGGTTGCTGAGCATAGTGACGCTTATGCCCCTGGATTGAAGCGCGCTCAAGAGGAATTGAGCTGGGAAAGAGAAAGTATGCCGCTTAAAAATTTCTACGGCCAATTTTTATAGCGTGTCCAGACATGCGCAGAAGCTTGTAAAAATCATAAAGCAGTACACTTCGCAAGCCACCTACCAACAAGGCGCGTATGCCGCGTGCTAACAATATTCTTAGAACTTTCATTAGGTACACGGCTCCGGTGCGCTGAAGTTTGCGGTAGACCGCAAATAACTTGACCTCTTCATCAATCTTTCCTTCGCGTATGAGCCAAACGAGATTGTCTATTGCGCCGTCGGTTTTGTCCAGAAACTCGGCATCGCTATCGTCGTCTAAATGATAGGCAGCGTTTTCGATGTGCGTCACAGTTTTACAGGCGTAACGTAATTCTTGTCCGAACAAAGTGTCTTCATGTCCATAGTCCTTAAGGCTTTCGTCAAAAGAATGCTTTAAAAAGACCGAGCGTGCAATGGCAAAATTAAATGCGCTAAAATTCGCGTGCGGTTTTCGTGTACGGATGTGGGCTGGTATGACTTCTTTGCGTTGACCAATAGTATGTCTTAGGCTCGAGCTGCCGGACTTATATGCAGTTCCTCCAACGACTACATCCGCATTAATGAGCGCAGTGCAATAGTTCGTCAAAAATTGCTCGGGGTCTACTGGAAGTGCGTCGGCATCTAGAAACAGCAAGTAATCTCCTGTTGAAGCACGAGCGATGGTGTTTCTATTGTTACCGCGGCCTAGACCATTGGGATGGTGCAGGTAAAGTAATGAGAATTGGGTTTCCCATGCGTTTGCTTTCGCGGCGGGTTCGGGATGTTGATCTCCTGCAATGAGTTCCAAGGTCCAATTCGATGGTAAGTTCTCCTTTCCCTTCTCTATCGCTTCCAAAAGCGCAGTTAGGTCGTCGCCGTAACATGCGATACAAATACTGAGTTTATTTTGGACAGATGCTCCCAAATGGATTAAAAAGCTTGTACTTGAGTACTGATGACGCCACCGTTTTCAACTTTTAAAGTACGGTTTGCGTATTTGTGAATCAATTGGAAATCATGCGTTGCCATTAAAACAGCCTTGCCCTGCTCAGTCAGGCTCAACAATAAGCTCATGATCTCCTCTGAAGTGCGTGGGTCTAAATTACCAGTAGGTTCATCGGCAAGGATGATTTTAGGATCATTTAAAAGTGCACGAGCAATGGCAACCCGCTGCTGCTCACCGCCAGAAATTTCGAAGGTGCTTTTATGCTTCTTATTCTGCATGCCAACTAAGGACAATACTTCGACAATTCGCCGGGCACGGGCTTCTTTGTCTTTCCAGCCTGTGGCGCGTANGACAAAATCTAGATTGCCCTCCACGCTGCGATCGCTNAGCANCTGAAAGTCTTGAAAGACGATGCCCAAGTCACGACGAAGCGCCGGGATATTTTTATCCTTGAGACCATTGAGCGCATGGTCGGCAACATGACCCTCACCTTGTGTTAAGGGTATATCACCGTATAGCGTCTTTAAAACAGAGCTTTTTCCAGATCCGGTTTGCCCTATAAGGTATACAAATTCACCTGCGGCGATTTCAAAGTTTACCGCGCTAAGCACCAGGTGTTTGCCTTGAAAAATCGAGGCGTTTTTTAATGCGACTAATGCCATTGAATAGGAGGTCAGTTATAGGGCTACAAGCTATTAAATCCTTACTAGATAACATACCAAAGTATGCAGGTTCTGCGTTTTTTCATGTGAATAACTCCCCTTAATAAACCTGATTTGCAGCGCGAGGTGCGCTAGGCTACGTTTATTTTTAAGGATAAACCTGATAATGATGAGAAGATTTCTCTACAGTGCTTTGTTGCTGGCCTTTACTAGCCTAGGTGTAGCTCAAGAGACGCCTTTAGAAGCGGGACTTGAGGCAACCTACAATGAAAGTGTTGATTTGTTTGAGGACGGACTTTATGCGGCGGCAAGAGTCGGTTTTGATGAATTGCTTGAATCCGACTTGCCCACCCAAAGTTTTTTAAAGGAAGAGAGTAGTTTTTACCGCGCCCTGTGCGCCCTCTATTTGATGAATGAAAACAGCGAATACTTCTTGACGTATTTCGCTCAAACCTATCCGCTGAGCCCGCGTTGGCAGGAAGCACATATTACAGCCGCAGATTATTACTTCAACAACCGCAGGTATAAAAAGGTGGTGCAATGGCTTGGAGCGATTGACCAGCAAGACGTGGCATCAAGTTTTCGNAGCGAATACTATTTCAAATTGGCCTACAGTCACTTGATGGCAAAGGATGTTGATAAAGCCCGAAACCTATTTTTCCAAGGGACAGAATACAAAGGTGAATACCGCAGCCATCACAGGTATTACTATGGCCACATCGCCTATGAAGCAGAACAGTACAGCACTGCAGTGGAACAGTTTAAGTTGCTCTCAGGCGACGACAAATTTGGTGGAGTAACACCCTATTACCTCAGTCAGATTTACTATAAAACCGGTGAGATTGACGAGCTCCTTCGTGTAGGGGAGGCGCTACTCGAGCAAGCCGTTGCTTCTCGTGCAGCCGAGGTTGCGAAGCTCATTGGTGAAGGGTACTACCAAAGGAAGGATTGGAAATCTGCGGCTACCTATTTAGAAAAGCATCAAGCGCTAGGTGGGAAACTCAAGGAACAGGATCACTACAAGTTGGGCTTTGTACTCTATAAAATTGGCCGCTACGAGGAGGCCATCAATGCGTTCAATAAGATTCACAATCGCGGTGATGATTTGGGGCAGAGTGCCTACTACCATTTGGCGGATTGTTATTTAAAGACGGGCAAGAAAACGGAAGCACAATCGGCTTTCTTCCGNGCAAGTGAAAGCGGGAAGGATCAGTCTTTGCGTGAAGATGCCTATTTTAATTATGCGAAGCTGGCGTATGATTCCAGTACNCCGTTCGAGCAGCCTTTGGATATTTTTAAGTCTTTTTTAAGTGCTTATCCCAACAGTCGTCATCGCCAAGAAGCGAATGAATACCTCGCGAATCTGTACCTTAATTCCAAAGATTATGAGAGTGCAATGAAGGCTATATCTGCGGCAGGTTTGGATCAGCCTACGATGCAAGGAGCCTACCAGAAGGTGGCCTACTTTCGAGGTGTACAGCATTTCAATGCCATACAATACAACGCGGCTAGAAGACTCTTTAATAAATCACTGGACTATCCACTAAACAATGTCTATGCATCCTTAGCGCATTATTGGTTGGCGGAGATAGCCTACCGCGAAGATGATTTTAACACGGCATTGTTGGAAATAGGAAAATTTGAGGCCATTCCAGGATCTGCAACACTGAGCGAATACAAGCGTAGCTTATACAACAAGGGGTATGCCTACTTTTCTAAGGAAGATTACNGGAATGCAGCGACCACCTTTAGATTGTTTTTAAACAGCGCAAAATTGGGAACGAAATTGGCGAATGACGCCGAACTCCGTTTGGCCGATTCTTACTTCATGACCGCGCAGTATGCAAACGCCATTACCTACTACACCACTTATCTTGGGCGCAATGTTCCTGATGCTGACTACGCTGCCTTTCAACGCTCACTATGTTACGGACTGGTTGATGAACCACAGAAGAAAGGGGATGCTTTAGAGGCGTTAGTGCAGCGATTCCCAAATTCGGTGTACGCCACTGATGCCTATTTTGAATTGGGCGAGACTTATATGAAGCTTGGCAAAAACAAGCGTGCTGAAGAGATTTTTAATTCCTTTATCTCGGATTACCCCCAGAGTCGTTTTGTGAAGAATGCGCACATTGCTTTGGGTCTTATTTACCGCACACAGGGGAATAGTCGAGGGGCGTTAGATGCCTTTAAGCGTGTTGTTGAGAACTACCCGAATACCCCTGAAAGCAAAGAGGCATTGGGATTAGCGAAAATTCAATTTTCAGAATTGGACCAATTAGGGGACTATGTGGATTGGATACAAACGCTTACGGGTGCCGATATAGGTCAAGGTGCGTTGGATTCAACACTCTACAATGGCGCCTTTGACCGTTACAGCCTTGGCGATTGCGCCGGTGCGAAAAAAGGTATGCTCGAGTACATCGCGAAATTTCCAGATGGCATCTTCCGAGTGCCGGCAAACTACTACGCGGCAGAATGTGCCTTCGCGGAAGGGGACGATGCGGTTGCTCTTGCCGGCTATGAATTTGTAGAAAGATCCGGAGAATTGAGCTTCCGCAAGCGTACGGTAGAGCGTTTGGCCAGCTTGTATTACGCCAGCGAGGATTATGAAAACGCCTTTACCTATTTCCAGCAGGTCGTCAGCTTGGTAGGCAATGCGGATGAAGGTCGCCGTGCAAGATTGGGATTGATGCGTTGTGCGAAAGCACTAGAGGATGTTCCGGTCATCATGCAATATGCTGAGAGCTTGTTGCAAGATGAAGGTTTGCCGGTGGAGTGGCGTTCAGAAGCGTTACTAAATGCCGCGCGTAGTGCCTTGGCCTTGAACGATAGNGCAAGTGCAAAATTGTATTACACTCAGGTGACTGCCGAAATTAAGGGTGAGGCGCAGGCCGAGTCGAATTACTATTTGGCCCATTTTGAATATGTGCAGTCCAAATATGAAGCGTCGAATGAGCGCATCTTCTGGATGATCGATAATCTCCCGACNTACCCACAGTGGCGCTGGAAGTCCTTGCTGTTGATGGCAAAGAACTANGCCGGCCTGCAGGATGATTTCCAAGCGAACTACACTTTGGACTACATCATAGATAATGCGGAAGGTGCTATTGTAGGGGAGGCGCAGCAGTTTAAATCTGACCTCACTAGACGAAGAGCTGCTGAGGAGGCCCAGGCCCAAATCTCGGATACGCTCGAGGTTGCGCCTACGGCGATGGAGGAATTAGAAGAATTGGACCAAGAATAAACCCAACTGAAGCAATGAAAAAGATTCTATATACCGCATTATTCTTGGCTCCACTTAGCTTGTGGGCGCAAGAAGAAACAGGAGATGAAGTAAAAAGNGTCGAAATCAGAGTTGTTGAAGACTATAAAGCGCAAGTACGTTCGGCACATAAAATTTCTGAGCAGCCGTCCTTCGCGGATACGACATCGGAGAAATTGGCAGTAACGGTTCGAATTCAACCGAAAGGCATGGTCATAGATTTTGATCCGGATCCTATTCCAAGTATTCAGCTTGGTCGTGTAAAGCTGCCTAAATTACCTACGCAAAAAGTAAGCTTGGGTGCAGGTAATTTCACAGGGACCTACGCGAGCTTTGTACTCTCTTCGCCGAGGAGTAAGAAGAATGTTTGGGGCATCAAAGCGTTGCANGACGGTACATTGTCGGGTGTTAATAGTCCGTTTTATACTCAGCCCACTTATGAAAATACCTTGCTGGCAGATTTTCAGCGTGCGACCAAGAATTGGAACTTTAAGACGCAAGCCTTGCTTCAGGCGAACTATCACAGTTTCTTTGGNGCACTGGATGCGGGACAAGTAGATACAGTAAGCGGTTCATGGCAGCAGAGTTATGGGTTAAGCCAGCAGTGGTTAAGAACCTCTAACCCTACCAGTAAGGTTCTTGCTACCTACCGTAGCGGTGGAATTTCCTACCTCTATACGCATGCCGGTTTTGCGACAAGTGAACACCTCGCTGCAACGGCACACACCGTAGAGCTAGAAGCAGGCGATAAAGAGATTGTCCTAGATTTAGGTTATCAGTTTTCACAATACAACGGGTGGTCTGCAACAGGGGGACAATACCATAATTTTACCATTGCTCCTGTTACAAGAGGTAAAAATGGGATATTGACGTATGAGTTTGGTTTAGATTTTACCGGTACACAAACTGCGGGTCTCAATCAAGACCGCTTTGAGTTCTATGTGTTCCCTAGAGTAAATCTCCAGGCGGAAATTCTGCGCCGTACGCTTGCAATTTATGGAGGGTGGGACGGTTCCTCAAAACAACAGACGTTGCGGGGCTTGCTTCAGGAAGTACCACAGATATCTCTAGATCAAGAATTGCGTTTATCAGGGCAAAACCGTGGCTATGTCGGGATGCAAGGTGCGCTTATAGGTAAAGTACAATACCGATTAGAAGGCGCAATGACGTTTATGAACGACGCTGTTCAATTCTTTAGAGACACGGTGCTTTCTCCAGTAGAAGTTGATGGTGCATTTTTACCAGCATTTTCAGTGGGGTACGCTGAACAAGTATTGAAGACCTCTTTCAGAGGAGAGTTAAATATACCGTTAAAGCAGTTTACAGCTAGTACTTATGCGCAGTTCAATGCCTTCGCTGGCGACCAATATTTAGGCCGTGAAGGTCAGGTTTTTGGGGGCCTACTGTCCTATGCCATCAACGATCTGCGAATTGCAGCAGCAGTCAAGTATGTTGGCGGTAGGTATGTCCCGTCTTCCTATGGGTCCGGACTGGAGTCCTACACAGATGTAAACCTCCAATTGGGGTACGAAATCAACGAGAATTTGAGTATTAGCTTGCGTGCATNTAATCTGCTCAATCAAGACTACCAAACCTATTTAGGGTACCGCGTNAGAGGGACAAGGGGATTGTTTGTTTTAAACTACCAATTCTAATCTGTTAAATCGGCCGAAACCCTTGTAAATGTTAATAAAAATGTTGGTAAAAGGAGAGGGGCTTAGTGCCCCTTTTCTCGCTTTTTGGGCGCCTAAAAGTTATCTTTGTTAGGATAGCATATAACATAACTTCATCTTAAGTTTATGAGCGAAGAGCAAAAGAATTATGACGGTGGGTCCATCCAGATCCTTGAAGGCCTAGAGGCCGTTCGCAAGCGTCCCGCGATGTACATTGGCGACATCGGTGTAAAAGGACTCCACCACCTTGTTTACGAAGTAGTAGATAACTCTATTGATGAGGCCTTAGCAGGTCATGCATCAGATATACATGTAACCATTAACGAGGACGACAGNATCACCGTAAAGGATGATGGACGTGGTATACCCGTGGACATTCACCCAAAGGACGGACGATCTNCCTTGGAGGTAGTNATGACTGTCTTGCATGCCGGTGGTAAGTTTGATAAGGATTCTTACAAAGTTTCTGGTGGTCTTCACGGGGTTGGTGTCAGCTGTGTGAATGCACTTTCAGTGATGTTGCATGCGGAGGTCCACAAAGACGGTAAGAAATACGAAGTGGAATTTTCTAGAGGAGCGGCTAAATACCCTACCCGTGAAATTGGAACTACGGATCACCGCGGTACCATTGTTACCTTCAAGCCGGATGGTGAAATCTTTGAAGAATTAGAATACCAATACGAGATATTGGCTAAGCGCATGCGCGAATTAGCTTTCCTAAATAAAGGTATTGCTATTACACTCACGGATCTTCGCGAAAAGGATGAAAAAGGCGAATACATTGGCCAACGTTTTTACAGCGAAGACGGTCTAGCTGGATTTGTGAAATACATCGATGCGAATCGTGAGGTAATCATGCCAGAAGCGATGTATTTAGAGGGTGAACGTGATGGTATTCCAGTTGAGGTCGCCATGCACTACAATACCGGTTACAACGAAAACATTCATTCGTACGTCAATAACATTAATACCCACGAAGGTGGTACGCATTTAGCAGGTTTCCGCAGGGCTTTGACAAGAACGCTCAAGAAGTATGCAGATGATAGTGGTCTGCTTGCCAAAGAAAAGGTTGAAGTAAGTGGCGATGACTTTAGAGAAGGACTTACCGCGGTCATCTCTGTTAAAGTAATGGAGCCTCAGTTTGAAGGTCAAACGAAAACGAAGCTCGGTAATAAAGAAGTTAGTGGCGCAGTAGATAAGCTGGTGGGCGAAATGCTTACAGTTTTTCTTGAAGAGCATCCGGGTGAAGCNAAGATTATTGTTCAGAAAGTACTTCTCGCTGCGAAAGCACGTGTGGCCGCTAAGAAGGCACGCGAAATGGTACAACGCAAAGGGACAATGTCTTCTATGGGTTTACCAGGAAAGTTGAGCGATTGTTCTGAAACGGATCCTGAAGTGTGTGAAATTTTCCTTGTGGAGGGTGACTCTGCTGGGGGAACTGCAAAACAAGGTCGCGACCGTAACTTCCAAGCCATTCTTCCGTTGCGCGGAAAGATCTTGAATGTTGAAAAGGCAATGTCTCACAAAGTTTTTGAAAACGAAGAAATCAAGAACATGTATACTGCACTCGGTGTAAGTGTGGGTACTGTAGATGATCACAGAGCATTAAACATCGAGAAATTACGTTATCATAAAATCGTCATCATGACGGATGCTGATGTNGATGGTAGCCACATTTCAACGTTGATTTTAACTTTCTTCTTCCGCTACATGCGCGAATTGGTTGAGAAAGGGTACGTATACATTGCAACGCCGCCGCTTTACTTGGTGAAGAAAGGTTCTAAATCCGCTTACGCATGGGACGACAAGCAGCGCGACCAACTTCAATTTGAATACGGTGGCGATGGTGGACAAGGCGTTGGCATTCAGCGTTACAAAGGTCTTGGTGAAATGAACGCAGAACAGCTTTGGGAGACCACTATGAATCCTGAAGAACGTATTCTTAAGCAGGTAACCATAGACGATAGTGCTGAGGCAGATCGTGTATTCTCCATGCTTATGGGCGATGAGGTTCCGCCTCGTAGAGATTTTATTGAGCGAAACGCGAAGTATGCAAAAATTGATGCCTAAATCATTCATACAACTGAAAAAAGCCTCCTTTTTAGGGGGCTTTTTTGTAGTTNTTTTTTTAGTACTGACCTCGTGCACNACTGATAAAGCAGATGGCAAGATGGTTTTTCGCTACAATGAGCCTGCGGGAATTCCTTCATTAGATCCTGCTTTTGCTAAAGAGAAGAGCTCCATTTGGGTGGTACAGCAGTTGTACGAAGGATTGGTCGCACTCGACAGTGAAAATGCCATCGTACCGGCTCTTGCCTTGGAGTGGGAGATAGACAGTACAGCGAAGGTGTATACCTTCAGACTGCGCAATGCATCTTTTCATAATGGTAAGCCCTTAGCGGCGGATGATGTTGTCTACAGTTTGAATAGATTACGCGATGCTAAGGTTGCTTCACCGGGCAGTTGGGTAGTAGAAGATATTGCCTCCTTGAGAACAGTAGATGCGTCTACGGTGGAAATAGTCTTAAAACAGCCCAATTCCACTTTTCTTTCTTTACTCGCTATGCCGTTTTGTTCTGTAGTTCCAAAGGATGAAATAACGCTGACTAAGTCTCCTGTGGGTACAGGGCCATTCAAATTTCATGTTTGGCATTATGGAGAAAAATTGGTTTTACATAAGAATGAAACGTATTGGCGTATCGATGGGAACGGGGCACAATTACCCTATTTGGATGGCATTAGCATTTCTTTCCTGACAGATCAACAAAGTGCATTCCTAGAATACTTGCGAGGGAATTTTGACTTTCTTCCTAATCTTGATCCCAGCTTTAAAGATGACCTTTTGACCAAACAAGGTGCCTTGCAGGAGCGGTATACGGCTGAACACACTTTGCTGCGCAGCCCATTTCTAAATACTGAATATTTAGTTTTCAATGCGACGCGACCTTTACCAAAGGATTTGCGCTGGGCGATCAATGCGTCTATTGATAGAAAGGAGATGATTACAGCATTGCGCAACGGCGTTGGGGTGCCCGCAACAGGAGGCATCATTCCTGCCGGTTTACAGGGATATCAGCCTGGTATAGGTATAGGTTATGCGCCGGACAGTGCCAAGCGAATCATCGCTAGCTATGAGGTATTGCCAGAATTGACTTTGACCACGGTTGCAAACTACCGCGACCTGTGCGAATTTGTGCAAGGTGCCTTGGCGAAATTAGGCTGGGACATTTCAGTAAATGTAGTGCCTTCTGCGGCCTTGCGGAGTGAGAAGTCTGCAGGTACCTTAGATTTTTTTAGAGCAAGTTGGATTGCGGACTATCCCGATGCGGCGAATTATTTGATGCTTTTTACCACGGAAATGAAAGCACCCAATGGGCCAAATTACAGCCGATACAGTTCCGCTACTTTCGACTCCATCTATGACGCAATACAAAGCACACCTTTTGGAGCAGAAAGGATTGAATTAATGGCTGCTGCTGATCAGTATCTAACAAATCAAGCCGTTTGTGTGCCGCTATATTATGACGAAGTATTGCGCGTATTTCCAACCCGGACTAATGGGGTTCAAACAAATGCGCTGAATGCTCTTACTCTTCTAGAAGCGAAGGTGCTTCGGGACTGAATCTAGTAATGAGCGGCCTATGGTCGCTGAGTGAGATGTTATCGATGAATTGGCCCCTAGAGTGCAGTTCAGGGCTGTGTAATGTCCAATCAATTTTAAAAAACAGCCCNCTTCTTGCCAATGGCTCAAAGGAACCCATAGTTCCGTACCCATTGAAAATGTATGGGTCGTCGAGNTGACGAAGCAAACGCCAATACAAATTTCCACCGGGTACACCATTGAAGTCGCCCGAGAGTATTACGGGATGCGGACTTTCGTTCACCCAATCAATGATGTGTTTTGCCTGAAGACCCCTGTTTTTATCTGTTGAGGCGAGTTTGCTTAGCACAAATTGGCCCGCTTCTAAAAGTTCATCGCGAGAGTGCACTACTTCCATATCCTGGTCTTGAACACCGGTCGAACTTAAATGAACATTGATAATGCGCACCGTGTCGAAAGGCAGAGCGATATCTGCATATTGGGCACTGGTTCGCGAATATCCCTGCTGGGTAAGACTGCTATACAATAAAGGAGAACTATTTATTATGGGATATTTCGAATAAATCGCGACGGAATAATTCTTGCGGGCCGGCGCATAGGCCCGAAAAGGATAATACATGGCCAGAGGGCCCGCTGCAGACCTTCTAATCTCCTGCATACACAAAATATCGATGGATTGATCTTGTGACCATTTCCCTATATCTTTTGCAGCCGCTGTAGTTTGGTAAAACGCACGAACGTTGTAGGTGGCGACGTTAATTTCTTCTTCAGCAATAGCTTGAGCTCGTGCATAGGGCCACTGTGCCATCAATGGAAAAGCGAGAATAGCTAGCCCTATAACGTTGTTGATGGCTTTTCGAGGTTTGAATCTTAGCCAGAAGAGTAGCGCAATAGCGTGTGGCGCCATCAGGAGCGGTAATAGCAAGGCCAAAATGCTTATTCCCGGTAATAATTCAGAAGGAACAAGACTCCCAAGTGCTATTGCTAGTGTCGCTCCGGTTAATGCGAGATTAAGCCAGTGAAGCAATATAAGCCGTTTCTTCACTTAGTCTTTTGATATTTTGAATAGGAATGCCTTTTCTTCTTTAGATAGGCTATCGTAACCCGAGGCTTTGATTTTATCAAGAATCTCGTTCATACGGGCTGTATCATCACTATTTGATGCTTTCGGAGAGGTNGCTTTTGTCCCACTTTTTTTGTAATTCCTTTCACCGAAGCTAAAGCCTTTCTTTCTCTTGCGCTGCTGCGGTTGCAGCCAGCTTCGAACAAAGTCGATGATTTGAAACAGGTAAACGTTCCATTCATTACCTGCACGCATACTTCGGATGAAAAANAATGCAACGATAGCACCACCTAAATGTGCGATGTGGCCACCGGCATTTGCACTAGTTAAGTTTAAAACATCCAAGAGCACTAATCCTGCCGCAAGCATCCAATACTTTACTTCAAAAATCCCCCACAATCGTACGGGCATATTAGGCATGTACAATGCGCCGGCCACGAGTATGGCAATAACACCAGCGCTTGCACCAACCATAGACCCTGAGGTAAGAATGGGGCTAATATTGTANAGAATAATGTAAAGNACGCCACCCCCAATACCGCCGTAGATGTATAACGCNAGCATTCTCCGTTCACCTAAGTACTCCATAAGCATCTTTCCGGAGAAATAGAGAATGATCATATTGAAGAGAATATGACGGAAACCAAAGTGTGTGAACATGTACGTTAAGATGGTCCATGGACGCAATGCAAACCTAAATGGACTTGAGGGGAGTGCTAAAAGGTCGTCAGCAATGTTCGGTATGAGGCCGAAATTACCNGTGAACAGGCTGGTAAAGGCATTAGTAAGACTGTAAGCTAGAAAAACGGCTATATTTAGATAGAGCAAACGGGTGAGGTAATCGCCCTTGAATGCATCATGTTTTACTCGATCAAAGAATTCGCTCATCTTCTAATGGAAAGGCTTAAAGATACATTTCTCTGCGCCATTTTCGAATGAGAATATAGCCAAAGAGCATGCCTCCTAAATGTGCGAAATGTGCAATGCCGCTGTTACTTACACTGAACCCGTTGTAAAGTTCGAGCAAGCCATACCCAATGACGAAATACTTTGCTTTGATNGGGAAGAGAAAGTTGAGGTAAATCACTTGGTTTGGAAAGGTCATGCCGAAGGCGAGAAGTACGCCAAATACGGCGCCAGAGGCACCGACCATTGGTGCATTTAATAATCGGTTAAAACTTCCCCACGTCGGATTGGTATAATTAAATCCACGTTCAATTAAATCTTTACCGTCTCTCGTAATGGTTTCAAGTGCACCACTTTCGAGCGCAGCACTCAGTTGAAAATATTCAATAGCATTGACGCCTATCTGGAGCGCACTTGCGCCGAGTCCCGTGAGCAGGTAATAGGTTAGAAAACGCTTTGCTCCCCAATGGTTCTCCATAGCAGAACCTAAGAACCAAAGCATCAACATATTCGAAAAGATGTGCCCAAAGTTCCCGTGCATGAACATGTGCGTGACCAATTGCACCGGCAGGAACTCTGAAGATGCTGGGAAGTACAATCCTAGCCAGTCTGTGATGTCAATACCGAAAGTGCTTCGTATTGAAATCATGCCTAAAAAGAACAATCCGTTGATAATTAGAAGGTTCTTAACTACGGTGGGCATTAAATTAAAGCTGCGTTGGGCAATCATAGGAGCGTTTCTAAATCTTCAGGTGTTAATTCGATGATGACTTTTTTTCCTGATGGTGTGTATTGTGGATTACTGCTACTTAGCAGGCGTTCTTTTAACGCTTGCAACGCCTCCTTAGTTTTTGCAAATTCACTATTCGCCGCTTTTTTAGCCAAAGTCTGTGCGAAAGACTTTACAATTGAAGATTCGATAGCGTCGGGGTCCAATTCCTTTAATTGTTCAAGTAATTCTTCTAAAGCCGGCACTGCTGCTTCGGGCGATAGTAGCATAGGAGCGCCTACTAAGGAAAAATCGCCTGGATTTTTTTCTGGTCGAAGGTCAAAACCTGCTGTAGCAAACCAACCCTCGTGCTCTTGCAATAAAGCTTGATCTGCAGGTCCTACTTGAATCTCTTCGGGGAAAAGTAGTTGTTGCGACGGTAACGTTGCATTGCTTAATTTTTCCAGGTATTGGTCGTAGAAAACGCGGTATCTCGCAGCATTAATATTTATAATGAGCACTTTTCGCCCTAACAACGTAAGCATGTGTTTGCCCCAAAGCAGCACGTTGGTGCTGTGTTCGTCTCCCGATTTTTCCGAATGAACGTCCCAAAATCCCTCGATTTGATCTTCTGAACTGTATTCAAAAGTTTGGGAGGTGTTCAGGTATTTTTCCTGCGTAATACGCTGGTATTTTTCATCGTCGGAACGGAATCGCGGTGTTGGAGATTGTGTAGTTTCGAACGGATTAAAATTTGGATTCACCGTGATCTGTGGCGCCTTGGGCATTTGTCCATCAGGCAGTGGTGGAATAGCGAAACTCTGCTCAGCGTCAAAATCTATGGTCGGGGCAACATTAAATTGACCAATAGCATGGCGAGTAGCGCTCCTTAAAACTGCGTAAATAGCACGCTCATCTTCAAATTTAATTTCCGTTTTCGTGGGATGAATATTCACATCTATTTCAGATGGATCTACCGTAAGGTATAGGAAATACCCGGGGTGATGCTCGCCGGAGAGTACATCTTCGAATGCTTCGCGCAGCGCATTGTGTAAATAGGGTGATTTGACAAAGCGATTGTTGACAAAGAAGAATTGTTCTCCGCGTTTCTTTTTCGCGAATTCAGGCTTAATAACATAGCCTTCTACTTTTACTACCTCAGTTGATTCATTAATGGGTACGAGGCGTTCGTCAAACTTTCTTCCGAAAATCCCGGTGATGCGTTGGCGCAATGGCGAGGGTTTCAGGTGAAAAAGTAGGTTTTCATCACTTTTCATAACCCANTCGATATCGCCATGAACCAGAGCGACACGATGAAACTCATCAATACAATGCCGGAGTTCTATCCTATCGTTTTTNAGGAATTTTCGCCGTGCNGGGATGTTGTAAAAGAGGTTTTTAACNACAACTTGAGTCCCTTTATTCCATGGGTACGGCACAACAGATTGTACTTCGCTATCTTCCAATTTAAGTTCTAATCCTAGCCCTTCTTCATTCTGGTTGGTGCGCAAGAGCACGTGTGCTACTGCACCTATAGAGGCCATTGCTTCACCTCTAAACCCTCTCGTAGTGAGTTGGAATAAATCGTCAGCGGATTTAATTTTGGAGGTTGCATGCCTTAAGAAGCAGTGTCGAGCATCTTCTTCGTCCATCCCNGAGCCATTATCACTCACNCTAATACTGGTCTTTCCTGATCCTAAAAGCGATAAAGTGATTTTTGTAGCACCAGCGTCTACGCTGTTTTCCAACAATTCTTTGACCACAGAAGACGGTCTTTGAACCACCTCTCCTGCCGCTATTTGATTGGCAACGTGATCAGGAAGTATGTTAATTGTGGGCACTAAGCGAGGAATTTAACTGCGACAATGACTAGGACAACAAGAAACAGAAAGCTGAAGAGTAAACGTTTACCGTAACCTTCACTAGCACCTGCACTTCTTTTTCTTCGCAGGTCCCAATTTTCTCTTAAGCGATCTCGGTATTTATCTTTATTCTGAAAGGGAATTTCGTCAATGCCCTCTTTACGCTCCAGGATTCTCAAACGATCTTTACGCTCGTCATGAAATCTAGGTTGGTGTTGAAAACCGCGTGGCTGGCGTCGTTCAAATAGTCCCATATCTTTCTATATTCTCCTCTCAAAGGTAAGAACCCCTTGGCACTTTATCGACCTATGCACACACGCTTTCTAAAAGCCATTTTTACGGCCTCTTTACTNGCTGTTTTACCTGGTAAAGGGCTTTATGCTCAATCGTTTAATGTGGATTCCGCCTTGAGTGCGATGTCCATAGATGAGAAAATTGGCCAATTATTCATGGTCGCAGCGTACAGCAACAAGGGTGAAGACCATCAAGCGGAATTAGAAAAATTAGTACGACAATACCACATAGGGGGTGTCATTACTATGCAAGGTGGACCTGAACGTCAAAAGAAACTGTTGCATCGTCTTCAAAGTGCAGCGGCCTTTCCCTTGCTCGTTGGGCAGGATGCGGAATGGGGTCAGGCTATGCGTTTGGACAGCACTTATAAATTTCCAACNTCACTTACAGTCGGTGCAGCAGGCGGGACNATGGATGCCTATGATTTAGGACACGCCTTAGCGGATGAGTGCAGCGCAGTAGGTGTGCACATGAGTTTCTCTCCAGTACTCGATGTCAATACGAATCCAAACAACCCTATCATTGGAGCGCGATCCTTTGGTTCTAATCCAGAGCTTGTAAATGCACTAGGCGTAGCAATAGTCGAAGGAATTCAAGATCGGGGCGTGCTCGCCTGTGGAAAGCATTTTCCAGGCCATGGAGATACGCACCAGGANAGCCATAAAACACTACCGAAGGTAGANCGCACCCTTAAAGAACTTATGGAAGTAGAGTGGGTGCCGTTCAAGGGTGCGATTGACGCGGGTGTTGCGGCCATAATGATTGCGCATTTGAACATCCCTTCCCTTGAGCCGTCGGGAAAACCGACAAGCCTTTCGCANAAGGTGATTCAAGAGATTTTAAGAGATCAGTGGGGGTATGAAGGTATAGTTATTACGGATGCCTTGAATATGAAAGGTGCAGCAGCCTTTGCTCCTCCTGGGGAGCTNGAGTTGGCGGCTTTTGCGGCGGGTAATGACATATTGTTGTTTCCCATGGATGTGCCAAAGGCAACCAAAGCCTTCCAAAATGCACTTGNAACGGATAAGGTTTCGATTAAATCCCTAGACGAGCGAGTCAGAAGAATTTTAGTGGCAAAGTCAAATTGCAGGGCCTATACGGATTGGCTTGAAGCGAAAAAGTCGGCCGATCCTACTCTGATAACCTCAGACCACGGTTCTTTTGAAAGAGAAGATAATAACCAAAGAGTGTCGTTTAATCTGATCCGAAATGCAGCGACTTTATTAGAAACCGGCAGTGCTTCCTTTCCCATTAAAAATCTAGAGCAAAACTTTCTTCACATCGCCATCGGCGATTTTGAATCTGCAGGAACGGTTAAGCAATATCTTGACCGCTACAAGGAAATGCCCCATCACCATGGGGTTGATGTGGACGATCAGGAAATGGCATCCAAAGACGCCTTTGTGGTTACCTTCCATCAAGATGTCAAGAACCCATGGAGACGATACAAACTGGAGGCGTATGAGAAAGAGCTACTCGATCGTTTGGCAGTTACTGGCAAACCCGTATACATTTTACATTTTGCCAATCCTTATGGGGTTTTGAGTTACCCAAGTTTGGGAGAAAACGTCCGTGTTTTAGTCATGTATGAGAACGATGAATACGCCCAGCTTTTGGCACCACAGTTCTTGTTTGGAGCACGTGAGACCAGGGGCTTATTACCGGTAGATTTAAACCATTGGGGAAAGACCGGTGATGGCGAGAAAACGGAGGAGTTACTTCGATTGAAGTACGGTATCCCTTTTGAGGTAGGCCTTGATGCGGGGCCTTTAAATCGTATCGATTCTACCGTAGCGCATGCCATCGCAGCAGGTGCAACACCCGGTGCGCAGGTATTGGTCGCGCGATATGGAACGGTAGTTTATTCCAAATCTTTTGGTTCACATACCTATCCGAAGTCTAAGCCGGTGGAGTGGACCGACCTTTATGATATTGCCTCTGTGACCAAGATTACGGCGACGCTTCCGGGAATCATGAAATGGTACGAGAAACAGCCGTTACTCTTAAAATCGACCTTAGGTAATCATACAGATCGGTTAAAGGGCACTGACAAAGAAAAATTGGTTTTCGAAGATGTCCTTGCACACCAAAGTGGCTTGCAATCTTGGATTCCCTTTTATTGGTCTACCATTGAAAATGATAGTGTAAAGTCGTATTGGTACACATCAAGTCCGGTTGAGGGGTATAATGAGGTAGTCCAAGGGATGTATTTGCGTTCGAGCATTCGCGATACCATGTTCGCAATGTTGGCCGCTAGCCCGCTGGAAGGAACGGACTACCGCTATTCCGATCTAGGGTATTATTTGTTTCAAGAAATGTTAGAGGAACGATTCAATGAACCGCTTGACCAGTGGGTTTCGAATACATTTTACAGCCCTATGGGCGCAGATCGTTTAACATACAATCCCTTAGCAGCAGGATTTTCTAAAAGCGAGATTGTCCCTACTGAGGTAGATGGTTATTGGCGTAATACAACGGTTCACGGTACGGTTCACGATATGGGGGCAGCAATGATGAATGGTGTTGCGGGCCATGCGGGATTGTTTGCAAATGCCAACGATTTAGCGAAAATGATGCAGATGTATTTGAACGGTGGCTACTACGGTGGGCATCGCTATTTTCAGGAACGAACTATAGATGTATTCAGTCGTTGTGCCTTTTGTGAATTGCAGAACAGACGTGGCTTAGGTTTTGATCGGAAGCAATTGGAGGATGGGCCAGGCCCCAGTTGTACTTGTGCATCTGAACAAAGTTTTGGTCATACGGGTTTTACAGGTACAATGGTTTGGATCGACCCGAAAGAAGACTTGCTCTATATTTTTCTGAGCAATAGAACTTTTCCGGATGCTGAGAATTGGAAACTCAGCAAATTGGACGTTCGAACCGATATACAAGAGTACCTTTACGACGCCCTTAAATAAGAGAAAAACCTTAGCCGCATGAAAATTGGAATTGTTTGTTATCCTACCTACGGTGGATCAGGAGTGGTTGCCACGGAATTAGGAATTCAATTGGCTAAAAAAGGCCATGAAATACACTTCATCACCTATAGTCAACCCGTCCGACTTGATATTCTAGAGCCGAATATCTTTTACCACGAAGTGAATGTGCACGATTATCCGCTGTTTGAATACCAGCCCTATGAACTGGCGCTGAGTTCAAAAATGGTCGATACCGTCTTAACAGAAGGTATTGAATTATTGCACGTTCATTATGCCATTCCTCATGCCTATGCGGCATATATGGCCAAAAAAATACTGCTTGAAAAAGGCAAATATTTGCCGGTAGTCACAACACTTCATGGGACGGATATAACCCTCGTGGGTAAGAATCCTTCTTACAGGCCTGCAGTAACGTTTTCGATCAACAAGAGTGATGTTGTCACAAGCGTGAGCGAGAGTTTAAAGAAAGATACCTTGAGCTCTTTTGTGATAAAAAATGAGATCGAGGTAATACCAAATTTCATCGATATCGATCTCTATCAAGTTGAAGAAGAGTGTAATAGGGCGCAAATAGCTCCCAACAATGAGCGGATTGTTATTCATATTTCCAATATGCGTGAGCTGAAGCGTATTCCGGATGTCATTTCCATTTTCCACCGTATTCAGAAGGAAGAAGATGCCATATTATTAATGCTCGGTGATGGACCTGAACGAGAGCGGGCGGAACAACAAGTTCGAGACTTGGGTATAGCTGATAAGGTGAAATTTTTAGGTAAAACTACGGAGGTGCGCAGACTGCTTTGTATGAGTGACCTTTTCCTGCTAACATCGGAAAATGAGAGTTTCGGTTTAGTCGCTCTTGAAGCGATGGCTGCGAAGGTACCTGTGATTAGCTCAAATGCTGGTGGTATTCCGGAAGTAAACGTGCATGGTGTCACCGGATATTTGGCATCACCAGGCGCAGTTGAAGAAATGGCAACTTACAGTTTGTCGCTGTTACAAGACGACGAAAAATTAGCCCAGTTCAAGCAGCAGGCTTTCGAACATGCGAAGAAATTCTCAATTGAAAAGATTGTTCCCATGTACGAGGCTGCCTATGAAAAAGCCCTTATGGCCATTTGGTAGTCTTGTTTGAGACATGATTTTATGTCGTTTTCGAATCGCAAAAAAAATGGCGCAATTTTTTCTGCTCAGCGGCGATAAAAGATATTTATCCCCCAATTCGCTTTGTTTTGTACCCCTCTTTTTGCAAAAATTCAGTGGCTTTATCGCGAACATTGCCTTGAAGGATGATTTCTCCGTCTTTGCTACTTCCTCCAACGCCGCAATGTTGTTTCAATGATTTGCCTAAAGCTTTAAGTTCTTCGTCGCTACCCATAAATCCTTTAATAAGCACGACCTGCTTACCACCGCGTCCCTTCTTTTCAAAATATAATTCGAGCAGTTGATCGCCAGGGTCCAATTGGTCTGCAGCTACGCTGTCAAATACAGGAGGTTCAAATTCTGGATTCGTACTAAAGACAAAGCCGCCTAAGTCCTCTAAATTGATTTTCTTTGGTNTATTCTTTTTAGCCATATCTATGAGCCGCTACATTTCTAGTCTTAGTAATCCAAAAGTAAAGGAGATTGTCCAATTAGTCTCTAAAAGTAAAGTGCGTAAAGTCTTTGGCGTTTGTATCGTAGAAGGACGACGAGAAGTAGACCGTGCACTTGCTTGTAATTGGGAGATGAAAGAGCTCTGGACGCTCGAAAATACCGAGCCTGTGGCGGGTGTTCCAGATACGGTTGACCGGTATGAAGTATCCGCTAANGTTTATGAGAAGATCGCATACCGTGATTCTACGGAAGATGTTGTTGCNGTTTTTTACCGTCCGGATNGCAGTTTTGCGTCCCGATCGAAGGTTTTGGAGGCCGCGAGTCNCATCGTTGTTGTNGAAGGCATCGAGAAACCTGGAAATCTTGGTGCAATTATGCGCACGGCTTTGGCCGCAGGCGCCGGAGCGATTGTTCTAGCTGATCCTGCCTTGGATCCTTTTGGCCCGAATGTCGTGCGTAACGCTACAGGCGCTTTGTTCGAACTCCCAATTTTCATGGGATCTAGCGACCAAGTGCAGCAATGGTTAATGGAAAGTGGCTTCACAAGTTATATTACGCACATGCACGAGAACGCCACGGCGATGTATGATGTGAAATGGGCGAATAAATCGGCAATAATTGTTGGCGAGGAAAGTAAAGGACTCTCTGCGGATTGGTTGAATAAAGGCTTTGAGAACATCATCATACCTATGGCAGGCAGAGCCGTGGACAGTCTAAATGTGAGCGTGGCTGCAGCCGTTTTGCTGTATCAGTGTGCGGGATCGCAAAAGAATTAGGGTAGGTCTGAAAAAGATACGGTCCGCCGAAGCGGACCGTATACCAAACCAATAAACCTAAGCTACCCTTTCGGGTACCTCTCAAAGATAACGAGATAACATAGCTTTTGATGAAGATTTTCCTGAAATTAAAACGTTTTGATGCGCCTACGTATTTGTAAAGTGTATACTTTTTGCTCAAAAGTGTCTCGATTGAGACTATTGTTTCAAGTGTGTTTCCAGCGCTTCAGCGGTAGGACTTTCGCTAACTTTAATTAGTTGATCTGGAGGGCCGGAATAAAGTAATTGTCCGCCTAATTCACCACCTTCTGGGCCAATCTCAATCACATGGTCACAGCGTTGTATGACGTCCAAATCGTGTTCGATAACGATAACCGTATGTCCTAGGTCAACCAATTCGTTAAAAGCACGAAGTAACTTTTTTACATCGTCAAAATGAAGCCCCGTCGTGGGTTCATCAAACAAGAACAGTGTCTTACCATTCTTAATCCCCTTGGATAGGAAAAAGGCCAATTTTACCCGCTGTGCTTCGCCACCACTCAACGTTGAGCTGCTTTGACCAACATGTGCGTACCCCAATCCTACATCTTGCAACGGTTGAAGTTTGTTTGAAATTTTCCGCTCATTGTGTGCGGCAAAGAATCCGATGGCTTCATCAATGGTACAATCCAAGATGTCAGAAATAGTTTTACCGTGAAACTTTATCTCTAGTATTTCTGCTTTAAAGCGTTTACCGTTGCACGTTTCGCATGGCAGGTGCACATCCGCCATAAACTGCATTTCAATGGTCACTTCACCTTCACCCTTGCAGGCGTCGCATCTGCCGCCGTCTGTATTAAAGCTAAAGTGCTTTGCCTTGTAACCTCTTATGCGGGCCAATTCTTCACTCGCAAAAAGATTTCTAATATCGTCGTAAGCCTTGAGGTACGTCACTGGATTAGATCTCGAGGATTTGCCTATGGGATTTTGATCCACCATCTCCACATGTTGAATCGCATCCAAATCGCCTTTTAACGCTTTGTGAATTCCCGGCCGTTCTCCGACCATTTCTAGATGTTTTTTGAGTGCCGGATAGAGTATTTGTTTAATGAGTGTACTCTTGCCAGATCCGCTCACGCCTGCTACTACACTAAATACTCCTAACGGGAATGAAATGTCAAAACCTTTAAGATTGTGTTGGCGCACACCTTCTAAAATAATTTCACCCGTCGCTTTTCTTAATGCCTGCGGTATAGGAATTTGCTGAGTACCGTTTAAATAAGCAGCAGTTAAAGATGTTGGATGACTCAAAACGTCTTGTGGCAGACCAGCGGCTATGATTTCTCCACCCAGATTTCCAGCTGCTGGGCCTATATCAATGAGGAAGTCTGCCGCGCGCATAAATGCTTCTTCGTGTTCAACAACGACTACGGTATTCCCATTATCGCGCAAAGCTTGAATTACGGTGATAAGTTGTTGCGCATCCTTAGGGTGCAGGCCGATGCTCGGTTCATCTAAAATATAGAGCGAGCCTACAAGCGAAGAGCCCAGAGATGTGGCCAATTGAATCCGTTGGCTTTCTCCACCGCTTAGAGTACTAGATATCCGGTTTAAGGTAAGGTAGGGTAGGCCTACAGAAATGAGAAAGTCAATCCGTGTGGTGATTTCCGTGAGCAACCGCTTTGCGATACTGGCGTCTTGCTCGTCCAACTTCAGTTCTTGGAAGAAGACCTTGAGCTTGCGAAGCGGAAGTTCGACTAAATCGCTAAGTGACTGAGTTCCCACTTTGACATAATTCGCTTCGGGCTTTAGTCTTTTGCCTTTACAAGTGGTACAAACCGTTTTTCCGCGATAGCGGCTCAACATGACGCGAAACTGAATCTTATAGCTTTTACTCTCGAGATGTTTGAATAGAGCATTGATGCCTTTGACACCTTTAGCCCCGTCCCAGAGCAAGGCTTTTTCCTCATCTGTTAGATCGATGTAAGGGCGATGCACGGGAAAATTATGCGCTGAAGCACCTAGGATGAACTTATCCTTCCATTTACCCATAGTTTCCCCCTTCCATGGCGCAATACAGCCTTCGTAGACACTTAAATGCGGGTTTGGTATAACAAGGTCTTCATCAATGCCCATAGTGCTCCCGAAGCCCTCGCATTTTGGACAGGCCCCTAAAGGGTTATTGAAGCTAAATAAATGCAACGTAGGTTCCGTGAAGCTGATACCGTCAAGTTCAAACAGGCTATTGAATACCATTGTGGGCTTTTCGTCCATAAAGCGCAATTCACACTCGCCGCGTCCTTCGTAAAATGCCGTCTGAATGGAGTCTTGTAGACGGTAGTCGTTATCTTCGTCGTTATGTCGCACAACGGCACGGTCGACCACCAATTGAATCTTCTCCGCTGCATAGGTGTTTTCTTCAAGAACCTCTTCAATACTGACGATGATTCCATCCACTAAAATTCGTGCAAACCCTTGCTGTGATAAAATGGACAAATGTTCGAGCGTAGTTCGGTCCTTAAAAGTCACTGGGGCTGTAATCAGGAACCGAGTGCCTTCGTCGAGCCGGTGAATGGTTTTCATGACATCACTTACGTTGTGCCGTTTAACTAGTGCACCAGAGACCGGACTGTAGGTCTTTCCAATTCTTGCAAACAGCAATTTTAGGTAATCGTAAATTTCCGTCGTTGTACCAACAGTTGATCGCGGATTTCGACTACTTACCTTCTGTTGAATGGCCACAGCTGGTGGAATTCCTTTGATGTATTCAACTTTAGGTTTATCTAATTTCCCTAAAAATTGACGGGCATATGCGCTTAGACTCTCCACGTATCGGCGCTGTCCCTCGGCGAAAAGTGTATCAAAGGCCAGCGAACTCTTCCCAGAACCACTTACGCCGGTGATCACAACCAGTTGGTTTCTAGGAATATTAACGCTCACATCCTTGAGGTTGTGAACTGCGGCACGTTTGATTTCTATGTGTGTTGTCATAATGTAGGGTGGAGGGCAAACGACAAATTTAACCGAATTGGAACAGTTTTTGTTTCTTTACTAGTATATTCACAGCAGAATTAATCATAAAAACACTTCGCCTATAGAACGACCGTTACGCTAAATCCTTTATTATGAACATAGGAAAGCTAGCAGACCACGAATTAGTGGCGTGTTACCGTAATGGTCAGGAAATTGCTCTAGAAGTGTTGATTCGTCGTCACAAAAAGCGAATCTTTCTCCAGATTTACAGTAAAGTACAGGACCGTGAAATTGCTGACGACTTGTTTCAAGAGACGTTTATCAAGATCATCCGTTCGTTGCGTAAGTCCAATTATGAGGAAAAAGGCAAATTTTTGCCTTGGGCCTTGCGAGTGGCTAACAATACTACGCTAGATCATTTCCGTCGCGAATCGCGNAAGAAGGAAGTAAGAACGAGCGGGGAATACACGGTTTTCGATACCTANGGNGAATCNGATCAGCCCATGGAGGCTGCGCTTATTGAGGCTCAAATCAATGAGGATCTACACCGATTGATTGATGCATTGCCTGAAGAACAGCGCAAGGTTTTGGAACTGCGTATTTTTTGTGGCTACAGTTTCAAGGACATTGCGGAAGAGACGGATGTTAGTATAAATACCGCGCTAGGCCGCATGCGATATGCGATCACCAATATTCAAAAGCTCATGGTAACCCACAATATCAGTCTAGAAGGGTAAATTATTTGCGTTGGATATACGAATGGTTTTGGTCGTTGCGTTATGTCATAGTAATCTTAAAAGTGTCGCTATGGCCAAAACACTACCTTATGAAAATCTGGACGTGGATGCGTCTGAAAAAAACATCCAATTTTTACTTACGTACAGTAAAGTTACAGCTAGCATTAGACTGGAAAATCAACTAGAGGAATTAGAATTTCTTTACCAAAATTAAAAAAGCCCGCTTTTAGCGGGCTTTTTTAATTTTAGTTGGCGACATCTGAGAAAAATTTGAGCCGTAATAATTGCAATTCGTTTTCGTCGTAATCTTCTCCGAACTCCTCGAGCAATTCCATCATAGAACCGCTTTCACACTCTTCTGTGAGAAAATCGAACACCTCTTCAATGCTTTCTTCATCCATAATGTCTTCGAGGTAGTAATCGATATTGATTTTCGTGCCGCTTTGAACAATACGGTCCATTTCATCAATAAGGTCTTGCATTTTGAGCCCCTTTGCACTTGCAATGTCTTCTAGCGGCAACTTGCGATCGGTACTTTGAATAATATACACCTTAAGCGCACTCTTATTAGCAACGCTTTTGAATATCATGTCCTGCGGCCGGTCTATATCGTTTTCCGCTACATAAGCACTAATCGCCTCTACAATTGAACTTCCATACTTCTTGGCTTTACCTTCACCTACACCTTGCACATTTTTTAACTCGTCCAGACTGCAAGGGTAAATTGTAGCCATTTCACTCAAGGAATTTTCCGCAAATACAGCATATGGCGGCACACCTTTTTGCTGTGCAATTTTCTTTCGTAGGTCCTTGAGAATACCAAAAAGCACACTATCCATTGCAACAACTTTCTTCGTTTCGTTTGCGCCGCTATTAAGTTGCTGGTAATTTAATTCTTTGCGCACTTTAAAGGCTTTGGGGAGTTTCCCTTTGTTTCCTTTTTCAGTGACGTGAACGGTTCCGTAGGATTCTATATTTTTTTCGAGGTACCTGCGAATAATTCCCTGGCGAATGACAGCACGCAGATGACTCTCTGTTTTGTCCTTTTGAATAGCCCAGGTTTTCAATGTTTCTGCATCATTTTGAACAAGAACGGCGGTTTTATTTCCGCGGAGTATGTTGATGACTTCTGAAGTTTTGAATTTTCCGTGGGTTTCATTCACACAAGCAATAACGTCGAGGAGCTCTGCGCTGGCATCTACTTTTTCACGCGGATGGCGGCAGTTGTCGCACATCTTTTCACAGTCGTCTTCATGGAATTCTTCCCCGAAGTAATGCAGTAGACCTCTTCTTCGGCAAGTCGCGGCTTCAGCGTAACCAGTCGCCTCTTCTAGCAGTTGACGTCCAATTTCTTGCTCGCTGACAGGCTTTTTACTCAAAAACTTTTGTAGTCGTTCGATATCCTTTATGTCGAAGTAAGTGATACACGTACCCTCACCGCCATCCCGACCGGCTCGGCCGGTCTCCTGGTAGTAGCTCTCTAAGCTTTTTGGCATATCGTAGTGCAATACAAAGCGCACATCGGGTTTGTCAATACCCATTCCAAAAGCTATTGTTGCGACTATCACATCGCAGTCTTCATTCAAAAAGGCATCTTGATGTTTGATGCGCTTGGCGCTTTCTAGTCCTGCATGATAAGGAAGAGCATTGATCCCGTTGATTTGGAGATGTTCAGCAAGATCCTCTACTTTTTGGCGTGATAAACAATAGACGATAGCACTCTCACCAATGTTCTGACTGAGTAGTTTAATGATATCATGGTCAATATCACGCTTTGGTCGTACTTCGTAATAAAGATTAGGCCGGTTGAAACTAGATAGGAAGATGCTGGGTTCTTCCATGCCCATGGTCTTGATGATATCTGCCTGAACCTTAGGTGTTGCCGTAGCTGTAAGGGCAATGACCGGTTTACGACCTAATGCTTTTACACTGTGCTTGATCGTTCTGTAGTCTGGTCGGAAATCATGCCCCCATTCTGAAATACAATGCGCCTCGTCTATGGCGAAGAAACTAATTTCTATCTCTTTTAGTAATTCGATGTTACTCGCCTTATTCAGCGATTCCGGAGCTACGTAAAGAAGTTTAGTCAGCCCCGCTCTCAAGTCGGCGTGCACCTGCTCCATTTCTTTTTTCGTCAAAGAGCTATTTAGAACGTGAGCAACGCTGTCTTTTTCAGAATAGCCTCTTATGGCATCGACCTGATTTTTCATCAGTGCGATAAGGGGACTAACAACTATAGCAGTGCCTGGGCTTGCCAAAGCAGGGAGTTGGTAGCACATACTCTTTCCTCCGCCCGTTGGCATGATGACAAAAGTATCCTTGCCGGTAGCGATACTCTCTATAATGGCCTGTTGATTTCCTTTAAATCCTGAAAAACCGAAATAGGTCTTTAAATGGTCTTCCCAGTTCACCGACATAAGCGTGTGGTTTGTTCCCTTTTAATATACGCCAATTTTCAGCGGATTGTGAAGGTACTACAGATTGTTTTTCGGATTTTTGGGCTTTCAAAGAATCTATGAACACTGCGAACACCAAAAATTCAATGAGTTTTCTGGAGCACCTCGGGGAGCTTCGTTGGCATCTAATGCGCAGCTCATTAGCGATTCTTTTGTTTTCGGTCGTTGCGTTCATGAATAGGGCCATCGTTTTTGACCAATTGATTTTTGGACCTAAACAGCCTGATTTCTTGACCTACCGCTTTTTCTGTTGGTTGTCCAGTTATATAGGTGGTGAAGTTTTCTGTTTTGATGAAGTTCCTTTTGAGCTTTTAAACATGCGCATGAGTGGGCAGTTTCAAATGCACTTGTGGGTATCATTAGTCGCAGGCGTAATTGTCGCTTTCCCTTATGTTTTTTGGGAGATTTGGCGATTTGTAAAGCCAGGATTGCATGAAACCGAACGCAAAAGCAGCAAAGGAGTCATTTTCTTTACCACTTTGTTGTTTTTATCAGGCGTATTTTTCGGGTATTACGTGATCGTTCCTTTGAGTATTCAATTCCTTGGGACGTATACTGTGAGTGCGGAAGTGATCAATAGAATCGATTTGACCTCATACATTAGCATGGTAAGCTCCATTACTTTGGCCACAGGAATTTTATTTCAATTGCCCATCGTGGTGTACTTCTTTAGTAAGTTAGGCCTTGTAACGCCAGATTTGCTCAAACAATATCGCCGCCACGCCATCGTTGGTATATTGCTGTTGAGTGCGATCATTACGCCTCCGGATCTCGCCTCACAGATTTTAGTCACTTTACCGGTATTGATTTTGTACCAAATCAGCATCATGGTCAGTAGACGCATTATGAAAAGAAAAGCCGCACAAACGTGAAACTAGAAGCAAAACATATCGTCAAAAAATACCGCTCCAGGACTGTCGTGAATGATGTCAGTTTTGAAGTGAATCAAGGCGAAATTGTCGGATTACTAGGTCCTAATGGTGCGGGGAAAACCACCAGTTTTTATACGGTAGTTGGCTTGATTCGTCCCTATAGCGGTGAAGTGCTTTTGGACGGTAGGTCTATTCAAAAGATGCCTATGTTCAAACGGGCACAGTTAGGCATTGGCTATTTAGCACAGGAGGCTTCAGTTTTTCGCAAGCTCAGTGTTGAAGACAATATCAAAGGCGTTTTGGAGATGACGAAGCTCTCAAAGTCAGCGCAAGCGGACCGGTTAGAGGAGTTACTCGAAGAGTTTGGACTGGCCCACATTCGTGCGACACGTGGCGATCTATTAAGTGGCGGGGAGCGTCGCCGAACAGAAATAGCTCGTGCACTAGCTACCAAGCCAAAGTTTATTTTACTGGATGAGCCATTTGCTGGAGTAGACCCCATTGCAGTTGAGGACATTCAGGGCATTGTTGCCGGATTGAAGAAAAAGAATATTGGCATCTTGATTACAGATCATAATGTCCAAGAAACTTTAGCGATCACAGACCGCACGTATCTCATGTTTGAAGGTAAAATTCTAAAAAGCGGTACCGCAGAAGAATTGGCTGCGGATGAGCAGGTACGTCGCGTTTATCTGGGTCAGAACTTTGAGCTAAGGGCACGCAGATAATTCATCATTCTTTTGGTTAACGGTTCACGAGGTATACGGGGTTTTCGTAGTTCGTATCCCTGCAGTTTTGGTGCGAATCGCTCGAGGGCCTTCTTGTAAAGCGGTAGGTCGTATTCGTTCATGCTTTCCCAAACGGCTTTAGCGCCAACTTCTTTTTTCTTTCCACCACTGTTGTGATGTTCTACAAGGGTATTCTTCCAACCCAATAATTCCCCAAAGTAAGCAATAGATGCCGCGTAGTGCTCGGTAAAGCCAACGGCGTCCAGCCTATCAAAATTGGCCAACGCTTTGCGCAGCACTTCGGAATCTTCTAAAAATTCCCTTTGATTGAGGTAGCCGCTTAAAAAAGCCGTTTGACGGTTATTGCTTTGGACCAATTTTGTGAAGTCTTCCGGCGTTTCAACCCCTTCCATGAGATTCGCATGCTTCTCATTCATGCGTTTGCTGTAGTGGTTGTAATGGCTTATGCTTCTGGCGATGGGTTCGCGAAGAAGGGTCACCACTGTGGCATCAGAGGCAATTATGACAGGACGCAGCGGGAAATGGCCATAGATGCATTTGATTTTTGGATCCGCTAGGGCTTTTGCAAGGTTTTCGTCTAAATCTTGGTGCGAATAAATAGCGGCTCTTTCGGCTTCNNNNTAATTGGATTCCAATAAAAGTCGCAAGGAAGTCCCTGCGGTTTTTGGGATGTGAATAAAAACGAGTTTCTTTGACTTAGACATAGGCTCGAAAATACGTGTTAAAAACCAAAATACAGGCACCCGTTTTTATTCTAGGCATGCACCGCAGTGGCACCACCATGGTGGCGCAAGCGCTGGCTTCGGCTGGAATATATCCAGGGGCCATTTGTGACCACAATTCAGAGCCGCTTTATGCGATTGATATTAACGACCGCTTGCTTGAAACGGCCGGTGGTAATTGGAGTGATGTCCCGGGCGAAGAGCTTTTAGAGTCTTCTCTTGGTTCCGCTTTGAGTGAAGTACAACCGCGCGATTTATATGCAGCACACTTGAAAGTTGCAACGGGCAGTTCTTTTCGCCAATGGTTGCATTATTCGGGGCCTTGGATGGTTAAGGATCCACGATTGAGTTTGACGTTGCCATGGTGGTTGAGACGTTTTCCTGATGCAAAAGTCATTTGGGTACTTCGTGATGAAGCCGCAGTGGTCGATTCACTCCTACGTCGGCAATCTCTNTCCTACGAGGCGCAAAGTACCTTAAACGCTGAAAGTGCATTAAACTTGGCTCGCACGTATAGCGCCAATGCAGCGAAACTTCTCAAACGCTATGGCGTGGACTACCGTACCGTTCATTATGAAGATTTAACCAGTAGTGATGAAGCGCTTCAGCGTAAGACTTGGTTTGGATTATACCAGTTTTCAAATGTTAAACCGGGTCAAATGACTGGTTTTGCACAACGGGGTTTGAAGCAATCTGAAGAAAGTGTAGCGAAAGCGTCAACGCACGCGTTGCCTTCCAATGGACCGTTGGTGAGTGTGATTGTACCCAATTATAACCATGCGGACTATTTAGACGAGCGGATTTCCACCATCGTTAATCAGTCATATAAAAACATANAAGTCCTGCTCATGGACGACTGTTCAACGGATGATAGCCGTGCGGTATTGGAGAAATGGGCTGCAAAGGATGATCGTATAGAGGTACTTTTCAACGAAAAAAATTCAGGAAGCCCGTTTGCGCAATGGGAACGTGGTTCAGTTTGGGCAAAAGGAAAATATCTGTGGATAGCTGAAAGTGATGATGCCTGTGCTTTGGATATGTTGGCGTTACATGTAGATGCTTTAGAGCGCAATGAAAAGGCAGTCATGGCCTACAGTCACAGCCATTTAGTGGATGAAAAGGGCTCGTTTCTACGAGATTTTAGAGAGGATTACGGATTTATTTTTGGCGATGCTTCACGTTGGAAATCGGACTTTACAGTGGAAGGCAAGGTAGAAGTTGCGGGAAGCATAATTTTTTCAAACACCATACCCAATGCGAGCGGAGTTTTATTTCGAAAATCGGTTTTTGATCAGGTGGGTGCGCCGGAGACGAGTTGGCGCTTGAACGGAGACTGGTTGTTCTACGCTCGGTTATTGCAACATGGTGAATTGCAGTTTTTTGCCGAGGCAAGGAACTATTTTCGTTTTCACGAGCGTACGCAGCGTTCTAGAGCTATTGCCAGTTACACGGCCTTTGATGAGATTTTAGCGATGTATACCATTTTCGAGCGAGAAGGATGGACGGATACTAAGACACTTCAGTCTGCCCGAGCGCAAGTTGCGATGTGGTGGGCAGGCAATGTGTTTAGCATGAAATGGACCTGGGATGTATTGCGAAATAATGTGCGGTTGTTTGGCGTTTTCAGTAGATATCGCAGTGGATTGCTGAGCTATTTAGTGAAGAGTGCATTGATAAAATCGGCCGGTGCTGTTGTAAAGGCGATGGGATTAAAGGAGCCGGTAAAGAAATTGGCTGCTCGATTATTTCCAAAAACGTTTTTCCCCTACTAATGAAGATTTCTGTCATCATACCGGCTTACAATGCTTCCGAGACCCTTGGCGAAGCCTTGATTTCTGTAGAGCAGCAGCATGTTCAACCGTTTGAGGTGGTTGTGGTGAACGACGGTTCCACGGATGATACCGCAGATGTGATTCAATCGTTTATGGACCGATTGCCTTTGGTTTGCGTGGATCAGGATAATGCAGGATTGGGTGCGGCTCGGAATGCAGGCATGCACGCAGCGAAAGGCGATACGTGGGCCTTTTTAGATGCAGACGATGTGTGGGGCACTAATAAATTGGCCCATGCGCGGGATTATCTGATGCGCTTTCTAGACGTTCAGTGGTTCTACACGCCCATCTTTGAATGGAGTCCTGGAGATGCCGGGGCAAGGATGCGCGAGCGCGCNTGCCCGAAGATTCGAACCGTGGAAGATTTCTTGGCCTTCAATCCCATTGTGCCTAGCACGGTGATTATGCGCTCGACCGTGGCGTTTCGTTGGGAGGAAGATCGCGAGTTGCAGGAGGACGCTGGTGCCTATTTGGAGCTGTTCTCGAAGGGTGTGATGCCCATGAAGATTCCACATTGTACGACCAAATACAGATTGGATTTCGGGATGACAGCAGATGCAGAAGGGCATGTGGATAAGGTGATGCGAGCAGTGGAGAAGGCAAGGGAATTGGGCCATATTAACGATGCGCAATTTGCACTCTATGAGGTACGCAAGGCCTACGAGTTAGCCCGCACCTACAAGAAGCGCGGCGATCAGGCCATGCAAAAGCACTGGAAGGAAGAGGCGTTGCGTAAAGCCGAAGGGGTGGAGGTGCCTGCTCGACTTAAGTGGCGTTTGCGGTTTTTAATCTAACCAACAAACGAGCCCGACGGTTAAAAAGGAGAACGGGTAATCATTCAGCCCGCGGGTCCAGCCCAATTGTGTTTGGCCAAAAGACAAATTATGGTTCCACTGGAGCTCTAGCAGTCGCGGCCAATCCCCATCACGAAAGTATCCCGTGAAAGAGCGCACTCGAGCACTTACAATGGTCTCGTCCTTCTGAAGCTGAAGTCCTATGTTACCGAGAAATCCGTCGTTCTGTGGGTAATCGACCCAATGGGTTTGGTAAACTTGGAATCCAGCGTCCGTTGTGATTGTCGGTGTCCAGCGGCCTATCTCGGAAAAACTCCGCTGATGTGAAAAGAAGAAGGCATAACCTGGCGCATCGGTAAACCTCGCTTGAGATAAAGGCCCAGCGGCCGTTTTAGTGTGAAACGTAAACCAAACCGCCCCACGATCTTTTTCCCATAGTCGGGTGCTGATATCAATCAAAATATCTCCAGCAATGACGCCTTCGCTGTCCTCATCTCGAGAGATGCGGTAGTCGCGCAGCTCTGTTGAGGTGCGGTAATACTCGATGCTTTGATGTGTGATGTGAAACTGGGTATGGCCTCTGTCCCAGTGTAGCTCGTTGTGAATGCTCAAGAAACTATCCTCTTCGATGAGGCTCATCTGTGAGCTGCTTCTGAAATAACTCCGATCACTTCGATGCAGGGTAGGAATAGGAATGGCATTAGGGCCCAAATATGCATGAGAGTACTTCATGTACTGGGTCCATGGCGTTGTTCCGTCCCAATTATGTGTTTGATTCCACCAATCGAGTTGGGCCTGTGCGTTGATAGAAAACAGCACCAGCGCTATGAGTAGAACCCTGCGCATTACTCTAGGTCGGTTTTAATTTTCTGACGCAGGTAAATGAGATTGGCATTCTTTTCCGCCATGTGCTTGTACTTCTCTTCCGGCAGGTATAGTTTTTTCACTTG
>JGI26083J51738_10000110_pt1 | contig 38027 bp, 32 predicted proteins | sample SaaInl85LU_5_DNA_FD_51738 | JGI IMG/M metagenome (IMG submission 51738)
GCCTCTGGCTTTTCTATTTTCGCTATTACTTTTGCCTTTTTATTCTTGGCTGCAATCATTCCCTTCAGCTCAATAATATCTCTTGCTGATCGAACAAAGGACAGACCTATCCAATCCATATCGTGTTCCAATGCAAAATCTAAATCCACTAGGTCTTTTTCTGTTAGTGATGGCAAAGAAATAACTGTGTTTGGTAAATTCACTCCTTTGTTTGATTTTAGGATTCCACCTTGAGTTACTTTAGCTCTTACGGTATCTACCCCATTAGTCTCTAGTATTTCTAACTCCAGCTTACCATCATCCAACCTAATAAACTCACCTTTCTTAACGTCATTGGCAAAGTTTGCATAGTTCATGTATGCTCGTTCGGCATTCCCAATACACTCTTCGTTTGTGAAAATGAGTTCATTTCCTTCAACCAATAGTGTGTTTTCTTCCATTATCCCAACGCGAAGTTTGGGCCCTTGCAAATCNCCTAATGTAGCTATGTGTGTTCCTTTCTCTTGATTTATTTGCCTAATGTTTTCCAAGACTTTTAAATGGTCTTCGTGTGAACCGTGCGAAAAATTTAGTCGACATACGTTTACTCCCAAATCGATAATCGATTCAAGCATTTCTTTGGATTCAGTTGCAGGCCCAATGGTCGCAATTATTTTTGTTTTTCTCATTATTAAACTTTTTTTAGAACAGTAAATTCTCCTTAGATTTCAAGGTATTAACATCCAGTTCAAAAGCTGTTAATACAACATTAATTTTCCTTATTTCTCTCATCATTTCCCCTATCTCAAGAGAATTGTAATCATACAGGATAAGAAAAAAATCTGCGGCTTTTTTCTCCGGCACTAGAAAGCTCCCTCCGCTTTTGTTTCCGATTAATCGAACGTCTCTTTCTTCCAAATCATCTTGGTAAAAATACATGGAAAACTCTCGGTTTCCTGCTTTTTTTGATGAAAAAACAACCTCCTCTTCCTTAATAAGTTTAATTCCAAACCTTTTGTTTATCTCCCAAGAAAGCCTATAATCCTTTGCGTGAGAACTGATTCCTATCAACTGGAAGTCGTATTCAAAATCCGCTAAAAATTTGATCTTGCTCATAGGTATTGTAAATTTACAAAATATAACTCCAAAAAAAGCCGCTTCTTAAAACGGCTCTTTATTCTTAAAATAACTATTCGGTTGAGCTTAGTTTCTACCAGCTCTTTTTCTTTCCGCTTCTTTCAATAAGATTTTTCTTAGTCTTAAGCTTTCGGGTGTAACCTCAACGTACTCATCTTCTTGAATATATTCCAATGCTTCTTCCAAAGAAAATTTGATTGGTGGGGCTAATTTTACCTTGTCATCTGCCCCTGAAGAACGCATGTTCGACATTTTCTTTGTCTTGGTTACGTTTACTGTAAGGTCATTGTCTCTTGAGTTTTCACCAATTACTTGTCCTTCGTATATTTCTTCATTTGGCGCTACAAAGAATTTTCCTCTGTCTTGTAAGTTGTTCAATGAAAACGGAATAGCCTTCCCCATTTCCAATGAAATCAATGATCCTGCAGATCTTCCTGGAATTTCTCCTTTGTAAGGCGCAAATTCTTTGAATCTGTGGTTCATAATAGCTTCCCCAGCCGTAGCTGTCAATAAGTAATTTCTTAGTCCGATAATTCCTCTCGATGGAATTTCAAAATCAATCGTTACTCGATCTCCTTTAGGGACCATGTTCAGCATTTCTCCTTTTCTCATCGTCACCATTTCAATGGCTTTTCCAGAAACTACTTCTGGCAAATCAATTGTCAGCTCCTCTATTGGCTCGTGTTTCTTTCCGTCAATTTCTTTGATAATTACCTGTGGCTGACCAATTTGAAGCTCATATCCTTCTCTTCTCATTGTTTCTATCAATACGGACAAGTGAAGAATTCCTCTTCCAAATACCATAAATGAATCCGCAGATCCTGTATCTTTTACTTGAAGAGCTAAGTTTTTTTCAAGCTCTTTGTCCAATCTATCTTTGATGTGACGAGAAGTGACAAATTTTCCTTCTTTTCCAAAGAATGGTGAGTTGTTGATGGTAAACATCATACTCATTGTTGGCTCATCAATTTTTATCGTTTGCAAAGCCTCAGGGTTTTCAAAATCAGCGATGGTATCACCAATTTCAAATCCTTCCACTCCCACTATTCCACAGATGTCTCCAGTTTGGACTTCTGTAACTTTCTTTTTTCCCATTCCTTCGAATACGAAAACTTCTTTTACTTTTGATTTTACAATACTTCCGTCTCTTTTGACCAAAGAAACATTTTGTCCTTCCTTGATTGTTCCTCTTTGTAATCTTCCTACGGCAATTCTTCCCACATAAGCCGAATAATCCAGCGAAGTAATCAATAACTGAGTGTTTCCTTCATCAAAAACTGGAGTTGGAATATTCTCCAATACACAGTCCAAAAGTGGCGTAATGTCTTCAGTTGGTTTTTGCCAATCTTCACTCATCCATCCATTTTTGGCAGAACCATAAATTACAGGAAAGTCTAATTGTTCTTCTGAAGCACCTACACTAAACATCAAATCGAATACATTTTCGTAGGCGATATCTGGCGTACAGTTTTCTTTGTCTACTTTGTTTACTACTACGATTGGCTTTAGTCCTGCTTCTATTGCTTTTTGCATCACAAATCTTGTTTGCGGCATTGGACCTTCAAAAGCATCCACTAATAACAATACTCCATCGGCCATGTTCATCACACGCTCTACTTCACCTCCAAAATCACTGTGACCCGGTGTATCAATAATATTTATTTTTACCCCTTTATAATTAACCGATACATTTTTGGCAAGGATTGTAATTCCTCTTTCTCTTTCCAAATCGTTGTTATCCATGATTAATTCTCCTGGAGTTTCGTGATCTGAGAATAATTTTCCTGCCAAAATCATTTTATCAACTAAGGTAGTTTTCCCGTGATCTACGTGGGCAATGATGGCAATGTTTTTAATTTCTTGTGACATGTGATTGATGTAAATTTTGTGCAAAGGTAGTGTAATTGTTTACATTTGGTGCAATTACCTTGTTAATTAATTGAAGAGAGAAGGTTGTAAGNTCTACTTTTATTTAACTAGGTTCACATGTCCGAAAATTTCTTTAGTTACTCCATTTTCACCAGTTATAACAGCTCGGTAGACATAAGTGCCCATTTCCGATGCAATTCCGTTGTGCGTTCCGTCCCAATTTTCTGACATATCATTGGTGTTAAATACGAGTTCTCCCCAACGGTTGAATACCTGAAAAGCAAATTGTTCAACTCCCGCTATTGAAATGACGAGCTCATCATTCAATCCGTCTTTGTTTGGAGAAAAACCAGATGGAATATAAATCAAAAACTCATCAAAGATCGAAACGGTTACGGTTACAGAGTCTAAACAACCAAAAGCGGTCTCAGCCTTCAATTGAACTTGATAATCCTCCTCCTGATTAGCCGGAAATTTTATCTTGCATGGATTTTCTAAAGTAGATGTTCCGTTTACCCCCATAAAATCGAAATTCCAATTATAAAAAACAGCTCCTATGGATTGATTAATAAAGCATACCTCCGTATCAAATGTGTAGAGCTCTTGCGGTGTGAAAGTGAAATTTGCGTTTGGAAGAGGATAAACCAAACTATTCCTGGTGGTAGAATCCTTGCACCCCAAATCTGAAGTAACAATTAATGTTACTGGAAAACTTCCTGAGTTTGGAAAAGTTGTATTAGTCAATGGACTAGAAGGATTTCCGGGAAGACTCCATTCCCAATTTGTGAGAGAGCCAGTCGCGATAGTTGACTCATCACTAAAGCTTGAAACAACTCCCAAACAAACCGAATCATTGGCAAATTTAGCCTTTGGAATAGGAAAATCATTGACAGTAGAATTAACAACACTTTCACAGCCATTGCTGTCTCTCACAGTAAGGGTATAAGACCCTGGTGACAAGCCATTAAAAATAGAGTCGTTCAAGAATGGCCCGTTGTTTAGTTGATAGAAATAAGGCGGAGTGCCCCCTCTAACGTTACTTATCATTAGTTCGCCCGAAGGAGCAGTATTAGAGCAGGTTCCGGTAGAACTTACATCAAAAATAATGAGTGTGGTGTCCACACGAATGACATCTGTCATTACGCAAATCGAGTCATAAGTTGCTAACAATTGATAAGACCCCAAGCCTCCATTGGGAACAGAATAAACAGAATCTGTCGCTCCAGCGATGGCAACACTGTCTTTATACCATTGAAAAAATTGAGGAATAGTATCAAAATCAGCTTTTACTTTTAAATTCCCTTGACAATAATTTCCCGTTACTATGAGACTAACTCTAGGAGAAAAAAGTGACTCTTCGCTTAAGATTAAATTATCCAAGTAGTAGTAATTTGCGCCTGTAGCATTATTATTACAGCTTGGGCCAATAACAATTGCAGTATAATTCTGGGTGGGCATAAAATTTANCGTTCCTTTTACCCAAGAACTCGAAGAGCAAGTGACCGTATCAATATCCAATAAAGTCCAGTCGGCAGGTGCCACCGTTGTGGGACAAAGGCTAGTAGGTGTGTTTAATAAAGATCCAAAAGGCAAATTAGCACAATCAGTTGTCCCGAAAATAGCCAATTCTGTTGTCAAACTACCAAAAGAATTTGCTAAATAAAAATCCAGTTGATAATTTTTTCCAATTTTCATTGTGTCGTTCAGGCATGCTCCGATATATTCTTTGTAAATAATACTATTGGCTGACGGAAAATAATCATCAAAAAACCCAATATAACCCACTCCATCAGGAAGTGGTGTTGGAGGAACGGGAAATGTACCAACCGAAGTAAGGTTGCACGTGTTAAGGTAATCAGGAGTTGCCCCAGTTGCTTGAATCCAATCATTTACGCAAGATAATTGGCTAGCGGCATTCGGGCAGCAGCTTCTTTGCTCAAAGGAAGGATTTGGTAATATAGCAGAAGCGGATGAATCTATACTCAAAAATTGACAAGTACAGTCAGTAGTATCCTGTAAATCAATTAATCCATCCAAATCATCGTCTATTCCATTGTCACAAATTTCTTGCGAAAAGGAACTTGTTCCAATGATCAAAAATAATGCGATTTGAATGATTTTCACTTAATTTAATTTGGCATCAGTCAATTAAACGATTTACGTTCTTTTTGGTTGCTTAAATTCTCTATTGTTAATCTTTTTTCACCTCTACCCAATCCCCATATTCTTTGATTAATCCAATCAATTCATCTAATGCATCGTCTTCTGGTATGTTCTTCTTTACTACGGTTTTTTCTTTGTACAAAGTAATCTTTCCTTTACCGGTTCCTACGTAACCGTAATCGGCATCGGCCATTTCACCTGGGCCATTTACAATACAGCCCATAATTCCTATTTTCAATCCTTTCAGATGACTGGTTTTCGCTCTTATTTTTGCCGTTGTTTCTTGCAAATCGAATAAGGTTCTTCCGCAAGAAGGGCATGAAATATATTCGGTTTTGGAAATTCTAGTTCTGGTTGCTTGAAGGATTCCGAAACCAACTTCGTTGATAAATTTATCTCCTCCACTGTTCTCTGCAGCAATAAATATTCCGTCTCCTAGTCCATCTACAAATAAACTTCCTATATCAGTACCTGCATCTACCTGCAGACTCTCGTTGTCCAAGTCTTTGTAGGCTCTTCCTATTACCACAGGAGTTTTACAACCATAATGAAATAGACCGTTGAACAACTGCCTCTGCTCGGCCATTCCATGTTCGTTGTAGGTGTCAATTACCAGCACTGCGGTAGAATCTTGCTTAATTTTATCTGCGAATTCTTCGGTTAACTCCTCCAACAAAGTATAAATGAAATTCATACTCGAATGTTTCTCGCAATCAGTTTGGTACAATTTTGCATCCATAAAAGGATACGACCTTGGCTTGGCTTTATTCGCTTTCCAAGTTTCATATTCATACACCAAACCAAGAGTTCCTGGGATTTCAAAATCGATGGTGTTTTTATTCAAAAAGATATAATCACACGCTTGGTCTGTTAAGTTCCATTTATCCAATTGAACTGAATAATGGTAACCCAAAGCAAATAAATTGGCTGGTTTGATTTCTTTTTTCAAAGAAAAATCTGCCATAACGATTGGTACATTTCCCCCTCCAATGTTTTGAACTTTTGTAGTTTCTCTGTGCGAGTATTCAAAAGGATTGAGGTAGTTTGGAAAATCCAGCGCAAAATCTTTGTGTTTGCTTCGGTTCTCGTATCTCGCCACTAATTTTTGAGCTACGGGGATTTCTGCTTCCGCTTTCTCGGTGAGTGAAACTCTTATCGTGTCTCCTATTCCATCTTCCAGCAAAGCACCAATTCCTACGGCTGATTTTATCCTTCCTTCTTCCGCTTCGCCTGCTTCTGTTACTCCCAAGTGAAGCGGATAATTCATTCCTTGCTCCAGCATAGTTGCCACCAATAGTCGATAGGCTTGCACCATTACCTTTGGATTACTTGCTTTCATCGAAAGAACTAAATCGTGGTAATCATGATCTCTGCAAATTCGGATAAACTCCATGGCAGATTCCACCATTCCAAGTGGTGTATCTCCGTATCTGCTCAATATTCTGTCCGATAAAGATCCGTGGTTTGTACCTATTCTCATAGCCACACCGTTCTCTTTACACAAACGGACTAGAGGAGTAAATTTACTTCTTATTCTTTCCAATTCTTCTTGGTAGGATTCATCGGTATATTCGTATTCGTTGAATTGTTTTTTATCGGCATAATTACCAGGATTCACCCTAACTTTTTCTACAATTCCTGCAGCAACCTCAGCAGCATTTGGTGTAAAATGAATATCGGCTACTAACGGAACTTCATATCCTGCTTCTCGAACCAATCGCTTAATCTCACGAAGATTTTCCGCATCTTTTTTACTAGGAGCAGTCAACCGCACTATTTCACATCCTACTTTTGCCAAACTTATCGTTTCCTCTACCGACTTCTCGGTATCCATCGTGTCGGCAGTAGTCATCGACTGAATTCTGATTGGGTTGTCCCCACCAATTCCTACTTTTCCCACCATTACCTCTCTTGTTTTCATTCGAGAATAATGGGTAGTGCTATCACAGTAAGGTTTTTCTGTTTTCTTCATTTTAATTTATTTCAAACCTCGCAGGTTTTAATTTCTTAAATTCTTCTTCCAAACCTAGCAACTCACTTAGATCCTAAAGGTTTAATTATTCAAAAGTAATCTCTTTTATTCTATCTAATCCGTTTTACATCCGTTTCCCATCGGGTATTTATCCTTCAGGTTTGGTTTTAACCTAACAGGTTTTCAAAACCTGTTAGGTTTAATTATTCAAAAGTAAACTCTTTTATTGTATCTAATTTTTCTTTCTTACTTTCAAACATAAATTTAAGATTTTTCACATCATCAAATAAATCGACAACTTGTTTTCTTGCCAATTTTGTTTCATTATCTGAAATTAAAGAAAGAAAAGAACAGTGTTTATAGATTTTATAATCACCAAGTTCGTGATGATTGGAGTTTGTGTTTACATAAACAATTAAGTTCCTTAAATAATCGCTATTTTTAATCTCAATCCTTTTCAAATGTTCTTGAAATAAGCTGCCTCTCCGATTATTTCTTTTGTTAAATGCTTTTGAATAAGCATTGAAAAGGTTTGAAAATGGTTGGTGTAGTTTACTAACATCGAATCCTTGCGGTAATTCATTTTCCGTTTTTATTTTAATTACGAAGTGAAAATGATTTGGAATTAGGCAATAACTATACATGTCAGAAATTGGCAACAAATATTTTGAAACTAAACTTAAAAAATAGTTGTAATTGTCCTCATTCAAAAAAATTAACTCTTTGTTATTTCTTCGATTAAAAATATGATAATACTTACCTATTTCTAATTTAACTTGACTCATAGTTGTTTGCTTTTGAAAATAATCCCAGCAGGTCTTGGAGTCCTGCCCATGATTACTCTGCAATTAAAGTGAAAAACACACTAAGTTAATGTTTATTTAGGTGTTTTGAAACTCGTTTAAGTTCAAACCTAACAGGTTTTAGAATCTTGTTAGGTTATTTTGTTGGGTTTGCATACAGCTTAATTTCGTCTCCTTTTATCTCGTTTCCACACAAGATGACTAACCTTTCTACAATATTCCTTAATTCTCTAATATTTCCTGTCCAATCAATTTTTTGGAGTTCTATCACAGCTTCCTTGGTAAAAGATTTTTTTGGAATAGCTTGCTCTTCGCATATCATTCCAAGGAAATGCTCAGCCAACATGGGAACGTCATCTCTTCGTTCATTCAAAGAAGGGACGTGAATTAAAATAACCGCCAATCGGTGGTATAAATCTTCTCTGAACTTTTTTTCAGAAATCTCTTCTTTCAGGTTTTTGTTGGTTGCCGCAAGCACCCTCACATTTACTTTTATGTCTTTGTCTCCTCCAACTCGCGTAATTTTATGTTCTTGCAAAGCTCTTAATACTTTTGCTTGGGCAGAAAGACTCATGTCTCCTATTTCATCCAGAAAAATCGTTCCTCCCTCCGCTTGCTCAAATTTTCCTTTTCGTTGCTTGATAGCAGAAGTAAAAGCGCCTTTCTCGTGACCAAACAATTCACTTTCAATTAATTCAGCTGGAATTGCCGCACAATTTACTTCTATAAATGGAGCTTTCACTCTAGCGCTTTGCTCGTGCAATTGCCTTGCTACTAGTTCCTTTCCGCTTCCATTTCCTCCCGTAATTAACACTCGAGCATCCGATGGAGCTACTTTTTCTATCATTTCCTTAATCGCTACAATCTCTTTAGATTCTCCTATGATTTCAGTAGTTTTTCCTTTGTGAATTTTTCGTTTCAACACTTTGGTTTCTTCTACCAAATCACTTCTTTCAAACGCATTTCTTATGCTTACCAAGGTTCTGTTTAAGTCCAGCGGTTTTTGAATAAAATCGTAGGCACCCTTTTGCAAACACTCGACAGCTGTGTTAATAGTTCCATGGCCTGAAATCATAATTACTGGTGAGTCAACTCCCTTTTCTTGTAATTTTTCCAACACCTCAACACCATCCATCTCCGGCATTTTGATATCGCATAAAATGACATCATAATTGTTTTTTGCCGCCAATTCAAAACCTATCTTACCATTTTCAGCATCATCTACTTTATACGATTCATTTTCCAAAATTTCTCTTAACACGCTTCTTATAGGTCTTTCGTCATCAATTACTAATATTTTGGTCATAAAATTTGGTTTTTTTTCTTGATAATGGATAAAAATAAGAGTTTGGGGGGAGTATCTCCAATAAAAATCTCTTATTTGTTGTTAAAGAATATAAATGTAGTTTTGAGTCCAAACCTAACAGGTTTTTAAAACCTGTTAGGTTTAATAAGTATCCTTCTCTTTTTTGTTTGCTGTGTAAGCCAAACTTCATTTCCAGTCTTAAGAATTATACTAAAAGATCAGTATGAAAGTCCTAAATCTATTATCACTCCTTTTCTCTACCATTTCTTTGGCTCAAATTCCAAACTGTGTTCCTATACGTGGTGATTATTTGTGGATGAGCAAAACGGAGGTAAGTGTGCGTGAGTATCGATATTTCCTTGGTAATTGTTCGCCTCAGGATAGCTTGCTCAATTTACCGAATTCAAAATTATGGGAAAAAACCCCTTTTGGAAGTCCAATCAAATCACACTATTTCTCNCATCCGGCATATCTTGATTATCCTGTTGTGACTATTACTCACAAGCAAGCTTCCTCTTTTTGCGCGTGGTTGACTTCCGAATTAAACAATGCGAATCCCAAACGGACAGTGCGAGTTCGATTGCCTACTGAAGAAGAATGGGAATCTGCCGCAAAAGGAAATAATCCTTTTGCAATTTTTCCTTGGGGAACGGAATCTATGCGAGTAGAATCTGGTAAAAACCAGGGCAAAATGCAGGCAAATTTTATTCGAGGAAGAGGAGATTACATGGGAATAGCAGGAAGTTTAAATGACGGAGCAACCATTACTGCGCATGTCGAATCGTATTGGCCCAATGATTTTGGTTTGTACAACATGAGTGGAAATGTAGCCGAAATGGTTGCAGAAAAAGGACTAGTAAAAGGTGGAAGTTGGAAAAGCAGAGCCGATTGGTTAAGGATCGATAAACAGCAATATGTAAAAGGAGCTTCTCCCGAAGTGGGTTTTAGGTATGTGGTGGAGATTTTAACTTTACCTCTTGAAGAAAAAGAGTCTTTATCTCTCTCAAAAAAGTATTTTAAAAGCTATTTCAGTCGAGTAAATGATACCCTCTTGGTGGGAAAGTTTGAAGTGACCAACCAACTTTATTCTCTCTTTTTGTCAGAGATAAATCAAGAGTCGTTAATTTACACCAGTTCTTGTCGAGATTCCTTATGGATTGGCTTATTTCCTTACAGCGAAATGTGGGCAAGAAATTACTCTTGGCACCCACAATTCTCGCATCATCCGGCAGTTAATATTCCTTATTGGCAAGCGGTACAATTTTGCCAATGGTTTGAGTCCAAGTATCAAAGTATAATTGAAAAAAAAGTCACCGTGCGTCTTCCTTCCGAATCTGAATGGATAATGGCAGCAAGAGGAGGATTGCCAAACTCTCCTTACCCTTGGGGAGGTCCTTATGTGAGAAACACGCAAGGTTCGTTTTTGGCAAATCACAACCCAAAAATGAGTGAGTCGGAAAATGTATATGGGTACGATACGCTTAGCCTATCCCGTTTTTTTGAGAATCATTTTACTGATGAGCACGATTTTGACGGTGAAGCTGTAATTGCTCCTGTTGACTCTTATTTTCCAAATGGAAATGGCCTCTACAACATGGCGGGAAATGTAGCCGAAATGGTGCTAGATTCCAATTTTACCAAAGGTGGTTCTTGGAAAAGTAATAGCTATTATTTACAAATAAACTCTCGGGAGGAATGGGATAAACAAGCGAATCCCTTTACTGGGTTTAGAATAGCTCTGATTAAAAATAGCAATTAAGAGGTATGAGTACAACTCAAAACATCTAGCTGGATTTATTTTACCTTTAAAGATTTTTCGGTCTTTTTGGCTGGAAGAGCGTTCCTAGTTGGTCAGTCAGATGACTAAAGTTCTCCAATTGAGAGTCGGTACAAAGTCCCTTTATATCCTTAAAATGCTCATAATTCAATTTTTCTAATTTCATTACGGTTGTTGTTACTTCCTGAAATAACGAGTCGTTCATAACTGGGTTTTCGTTTTTGAGCTCTTTGTAAAGCTCATCTTTGAGCCTACCGATGGCTTGATGAGTCTTTTTTACCTCATTTCGATGCACCTCAATTAAATTCACAAACTCTTGTTCCTGATTTTCATCAAAGTTTAACTTTTCTATAATAATTTTCTTTGGACTATGTGGATGGGGGTGTTTTTTTTTACTCATTATTAAAAACCCTATTGATATGACATTCGAAAGAATTAATAAAATGACGATAATTTTTGCTGTTTTACTCATAGAGCGAATGGTTTAATGTTGAATAAGGTATATAATCAAGTTCTGAAGGTGTGTGGTTCTGTATCTTTTGCTGACCCACAATGCCAATGTTGACGNAGAGCACAATAATAGCAGCAGCCAACAACAGTTTGGATTGAAAGTTTGAATTTCGCTCTTCATTCTCAATCTTGTTTTTTATTTTTTCGAAAAGAAAATCTGGTACTTCGGCCTGTTTTATTCTCTCAAATTGAACTATTTCTACTTTCATGGTTTAAGTTTCTTTTTCATATTTGCCCTTGCCCGAGTAAGCAAAGATTCCACTGCCTTTACATTTAATTCCAAAACATCCGCTATTTCCTTTTGACTCAATCCATCAATTGCTTTCATCATCAATGCAGACTTTTGATTGTGAGGAAGTTGGTTAAGTTGTCTCAATATTTCGCCTATGGCTTCTTTGTTTTCTAAAGCAACTCCCGGATGATTGAATTCTATGGAATCGTGGTCGTCATTTTGTCGTGAAAAAAGCACTCTCATTCTGCGGTTCTTGGATTTTATTACATCCAAACAGTGATTTATTGTTATTCTGTATATCCATGTCTTTAGACTAGATTGTTCATTAAATCCTTTGATTTTATAGTAAATTTTTACAAAAACATCTTGTGTAGCCTCTTCCGCGTCTTCTATATTTTGAAGGTAATTCAACGAGACATTATACACCATTTTACCGAATCGGTCATACATTTCGGTAAATTGTGAGGTTTGTTTCATCTGGGATAAAGGATTGATTTTTTGACGAAAAGGCACCTACTTTCCTTTGGCCTTTAGTGAGTTTTATTTCGTTTTACTCCGACCTCAGCATTTAGAGTGATTTCAAGTAGTAGAGGTTTCTTGCCGACCACACTTTATCGAACTTAGTTTGGCGCCAAAAGTATTGCCTCTAGGTAAAAAGCCCTCAGTTTTTAGTAGAAAACTTAATGTTTTTTGTCAATGGCTGAACTTTAAAAGTACTGAAACTTTTGATTCGTTTAAAGCCAACTTTTTCTCATGTATTATGTGCGATATAATTCAACCGGACTAATTAAGTTCTTTGGGTTTGCCATTTAGAGTCAGCTCAGGATGTATGTTGGGATTTTTTGATTGAAATACTTCTACTGAAATATTCTTGTATTGCTTACTCAACTCCTTGTATTTCTTCTTGCTTACGCAAAAAGAAATACTGAGAAGAATTATTAATTTCCCCATAGTCTAGGGGGAGTTTTTTGCTGTTTAAATTCAGAAAAAAGCTTACTTAGCTTCTTCTGCTTGAATGTCTCCTGTGATAGTCAATTGTGTAGTCGCAGGAGTTGTATTTGCTGTAATAGTCACAAACTTGGTTTGAACTCCTGATTGCCCAGCCGGCTTGTATTCAACACTAATCTCTCCTGTTTCTCCTGGAGCAATTGGTTCTTGAGGCCACTTTGGCACTGTACATCCGCACGAACCTTTTGCATTAGAGATAACCAAAGGCTCTGTACCTGTATTCGTAAAAACAAATGTATGCTTGTTTGTGGATGAAGCCAAAACTTTTCCGAAATCCTTCTTTGGTTCCTTGAAATTAATAGAAGTAGAAGGTAAAGCTGGTTGAGCTGGTTGCTGAACAGCAGCTGGTTGTTGACCCGGATTGGTTTGGCTTGGAGGTAGTGTACTTGGGAAATTAGCACCTTGATTATTAGGCTGAACAGCAGCGGAAGTTGAAGAAGGTGCAATTGTTCTTCCTCCATCGTTGGTCATTACTTGGTATGTGTTGAAAAGCGTAAGAGCCCCTATTACTGCAACAGCTCCTATCAATAAGTTATTATTCTTCATATTTCTGTAGGTTATTTAAATTTTTTGATTCACAAATATAAAAAAAGTTCAATCAGTATGACAATCCAATTTTAGTGCTTTTTTGAAAGGTTTAGTTGTTTATAACCTTGCTTATTTGAAATCAGCTCAATCCCTTTTTTATAAATCGGGTTGAGCTCATTGAAGATTTGATAAAATTCACTGAAACCCCAGTAATTTTGGGCAATCAAAGCTTTAAGTCTAATTGTAATCGCTTCTTCTGCTTGAATAAATTCCTCTTTGTTGTAATCCAAATTTTTACTTGAAGCATATTCCTTCATTTCGTTTAACGCATCCTCCAGGTCAAACTCAGCTTTGTAAACCTCAAAATCAGAATAGTTACTATCCAACCAAACTCTATTTTTATTGACGTATTCCAATGCAAATCGGTTCATAATTCCTTTTCTTACTAGAGCCAAAAAGTAAGGGGAGGTTCCTGTTGTGTCTACTGGCACAAAAACATCGGGAATTATTCCGCCACCTGCATACACCTCCCGGCCGGTAACCAGTGTTTTGAATACCAACGAATCAGGAATTTTTATGCTGTCTTTAGAGAATGATTCCCCGTTCAAATACCGTTCATATTTTTCCTTTCGATAGGCCTTTGTTCCGCCTTCATATGATTTTTGAATGCATCTTCCTGATGGTGTGTAATAACGTTGAGTTGTTATTCTTACTTTAGAACCATCCGTAAGAGGAATTGGTCTTTGCACTAGTCCTTTCCCAAAAGTTCTTCGGCCTACTAAGGCTCCTCTGTCCCAATCTTGGACTGCACCCGAAACTATTTCGCTTGCAGAAGCTGTACTTTCGTTCACTAAAATAACCAATTTACCTTTCTGAAAAAGACCCCTGTACGTAGATAAAAAGTCTTTTTTTGGATAGCTCCTTCCTTCTGTGTAGACGATCATCTTTTGCTTTGGTAGAAATTCGTCCGCCAATTTAAAGGCTTGATCTAAATATCCACCGCCATTATTCTGCAAATCCAAAATTAATGACTCCATTCCTTGAAATTTCAATTTTCTCATCGCTTGCTGAATTTCAGCTTGGGTTGTTTTTGCAAATGCATTCAACTTGATGTATCCAATTTCCTTATCAATCATGTAGGCAGCATCCACACTATGAATTGGAATTTTATCTCGAATCACTTCAAATTCAATTAGTTCTTCTTCTCCTCCCCTTCTTATTGTTATAGTCACTTTGGTGCCCTTCTTTCCAAGTAGTCTTTTTCTCACACCCGAATTTTGCAACCCCACTCCGGCCACGAGCTCTTCATCAATCTTTATTACTTGATCGCCTGCCGATACTCCAACTTTTGCCGAAGGACCTCCCGGAATTGCTTGTACAACTAATAGTGTGTCATTCAAAATTTGAAACCTCACTCCAACCCCTTCAAAATTTCCTTTCAATGGTGCTTCCACCGCCTCGACAGAGGCTGCAGGAATGTACGCAGAATGTGGGTCTAGTTTTTCTAACATTGCCTTTATCGCTTCATCCACCAGTTCTGGAGAGTTCACCGAGTCTACATAAAGCTGCTCAATGATGTCAATCAATTTGGCAACCTTATAAACAGTCTTGTTCTTATCCGTTTCTGTTTGTGAAAAGCTACTCGAAGCAACTAGCACAAAAAGTAGAATCGATATCCCTATTTTTTTCATCTTCATCTGTTTTTTATTTTTCAATCAGTTCACCAAACATGTCGTAGTGTTTTTCTGATATGACTTTGTCTTTGTTATATTCTATTTCGCTTTTTAGCACTTCGTTTTTATAGTACTCTTTCCATGTCCCCGTTTTTTTTCCTTTGTCGTAAGACTCTTCTTTATAAGTAGCCCCAGATTCAAAGTTAAACAACCATTCTCCATTTGCAACTCCCATCTTGAAAGATGTTTTATAACTCACCGTTCCGTCATCAAAATACGAGTTGTCCTTTCCGTTAATTACTCCTTGTTTGTATTCTTTTTCGATAATGAGGGTGCTGTCTTTCAAGAACTTTTGGTACACTCCATCAAACTTATTTTTCCTATATTCAACCGTTCTTTTTAATTCTCCCGAAGGATAAAACTCTAAAAAAGTTCCTTCTTTCTCACCTCCCAGATACTTTTCTTGTTTCTTTAGTTTACCTCCCGAAAAATAGTAGAGTTGCACTCCATGCTTGAGTCCAAATCTATAATTGTTTTGCCAAAAAACCACAGAATCTTCTTCAAAAGCAGTCCAAGTTCCGTGCGGTTTTCCTTCTGCATAATTTTTTATCATTTTAGGATCGCCCGATTTATAAAAATAGATCCATGTCCCTTCTTGGATTCCATTTAAAAAAGACAATTGCATTTCTGGTTTTTGGTTCGGGAAAAAAGAAACACATTTACCCGTATAAGGAGGGGTTCCTGGTTTTTTCTTGTCAAGAGCAATATTTGTTGTGGGGTCAAAAGAAAGATCGCTATTACAATTACACACATTCTCCGTCTTGTCTTCCTTTCTTACTTTTTGAGGACGTTTGTCTGTGCTATCTATTGCAATCTCGGCTACAGGAGTGGTTTGGCCAACTCTGTAAACTTTTCGTTGGCTTAACGAAGTCAAGGAAATTATACATACTACTATTCCGAGTGTTGTTTTAATAATCATGTTTTGTCGTTCTATGTTTATTGGTTTGGCTTCAGTAATTATTCCAAACGTTTCCAAAAGGAAAGAATTATAAATAATTCACCGGATTTGTATTCACCGATGTTGGTATAATCGAGAGTCCTTTTGTTTTTCGCTCCAATATTTCTTGAAACAACTCAATGGTAAATTGTTCGCTCTCATAATGTCCAATGTCTGCAATAATAATCTCGTTTTCGGCATCAAAAAACTGGTGGTATTTGTAATCTCCCGTAATAAAGACATCGGCATTTTGTCTCTTTGCATCGTTCAACAAAAAACTTCCAGCTCCACCGCAAACTGCTATTTTCTTCACCGTGTTTGTATGAATATTGGTATAACGAACGCACTCCGTTTTCATTTCTTTTTTCAAAAAAGATAAAAACTCCTTTGTGTCTATTTCATTATCTAATTCTCCAATTATGCCAGAGCCAATTTGCTGATTTGGGTTTGAAATAGGAACGATTTCATAGGCAACCTCTTCGTAAGGGTGAACTTTGTTCACTTCCGCCACAATTCTGTTTGCCTCCTGGTTCATCACGACTACCTCAATTTTGGTTTCATCCATAAAATTGGTTTTCCCCTTTTCACCAAAAGCGGGGTTTGTGGTTTCGCCAGGAAAATAAGTTCCTTTTCCTTGGCTATTGAAACTGCAGTTGGAGTAATCGCTGATATGCCCTGCTCCATTCGCAAAAAGATTTTCTCTCACTCGCTCTATTTCTTCTGGTTTATCGCTTGGGCAATACACCACCAGTTTACTCATCATGTTTCCTTTTGTCGAAAGAATTCGTTGGTTTTTCAGTCCCAACTTATTGGCAATTTTTTGATTTACTCCGTTATTCAATACATTATCCAAATTGGTGTGGCAGGCGTAAATTGCAATGTCGTTTTTTATGGCTTTTATAATTACTCGCTCTATGTAGTTTTTCCCGTTTAATTTTTTTAATCCACTAAATACGATGGGGTGGTGCGCAATGATTAACTCACACCCTTTCTCTATCGCCTCGTCCACAACGGATTCCAGACAATCGAGGCAAAGTAAAACTTTTGAAACCTCTTGTTGGTTTTTTCCTGTTATCAATCCGCTATTGTCATAGCTTTCTTGGTAAGAGAGTGGAGCAACTTTTTCTAAAACATGAGTGATTTCTTGGAGTTTCATCTATTTAATTTTGGGTCTTTAAATATAAGAATTCTCAAATTGATTCTTCTTTTTTACCACAATTCTATTATTCTTCCCGACTATTCGAGAAAAACTACATTATGATCCCCGCATTCGCGAGGATGACGATGAATAATAATAGCTGTCGCCTGCGACCGACCTATTTCACTCCAGTACTTCCAAAACCGCCTTCTCCCCTATTTGTTTCGGATAATTCTTGAACAGAAATCCATTCGGCCTGGTCGTATCTAGCAATTACCAATTGTGCAATTCGTTCTCCGTTTTCTACTACAAAATATTCGTTGCTCATGTTGATTAAAATCACGCCAATGTCACCTCGGTAATCGGCATCAATGGTTCCTGGTGCGTTCAAAACTGTAACTCCTTTTTTGTAAGCTAATCCACTTCTTGGGCGAACTTGTGCTTCGTAACCCTCAGGCAAAGCAATGTGCAATCCGGTTGGGATAAGTCTTCTTTCGAGTGGTTTTAGAGTGACTGATTCTGTTAAGTTTGCTCTTAAATCCAATCCCGCTGATTGTGGAGTTGCGTATTGTGGCAATTCGTGCTGGGAATTGTTGATGATTTCTATTTTCATGTTCTTGATTTGGTTCCTTGCAAATTTGATTGTTTTCTGTTCAAACTCAAAAAAAAATGTCATAATTCTGATTAGTGACTAAAAGCCAAATTAAAATTATGCTCTTGGTTTTTAAAATGTTTATCTTTAACCTCAGTTATGTAAAAGTTTAAAATGTCGTTCCTGCAAGGGCAGGAATCTTAATGAATGGAATGATTCTCGCTTTAAGATTCCCTCCATCGAGGGCATGACAAAGAAGAAAAGATACCATGGGATTATTAATCATTTTTGCAACATTTTGGGGAATGGAGTTTATGGCTTGGTTTACACACAAATTCGTGATGCACGGGTTTTTGTGGAACCTTCACCTCGATCATCACGTGCCTAACAAAGAGAGTTTTTTCGAGAAAAACGATGCCTTTTTCTTGATTTATGCCATCCCCTCTTGGTTGTGTATCATGTTGGGCTCTATGTTTGGAGCTTGGACGGTGATGTACATTGGTTTTGGTATTTTGGTCTATGGAATTGCCTATTTTTTGGTTCATGAAGTGTTTATCCATCAACGATTAAAGTGGTTCAGAAACAGCGACAACATCTATTTGCGAGCAATAAGACGGGCGCACAAAATACACCATAAACACACCGGCAAAGAAGATGGTGAGTGTTTTGGAATGCTCATAGTTCCATGGAAATACCTTAGAAACGAACTCAAAAAAGCCAGAGCTTAATGGCTAAAAAAGTGGTCATTGTAGGTTCGGGAATTGCGGGAATTGCCTCGGCCATTCGGTTGCAAAATAAAGGGTATTCTGTTCAAGTTTTGGAAAAAAACTCCTATCCGGGAGGAAAATTAACTGTGCTCGAAGGAAACGGATATCGCTTTGATGCAGGTCCTTCGCTGTTTACAATGCCTAATTTGGTGACCGAATTATTTGAGATCTCAGGTAAAAACCCAACCGATTATTTCAATTATCAGCAGCTAGAAATTCTTTGTAATTATTTTTACGAAGATGGGACTCGCATTGCTGCCCATTCGAATATTGATCGTTTTGCGGATGAAATTGACAAAAAAACGACTGATTCTGCCGAAAAAGTAAAAAAACACCTCGAAAAGAGTAAATTTATTTACGGAGCTACCAACGAACAATTCCTAAATCGGTCGCTTCATAAGGTGAAATCGTTTTTGTCTTTTTCCACTTTGGTTTCTATTCTCAAACTGCCCTTTCTGAATATTTTTAGTTCCATGAATCAGGTAAATGAAAAAGCCTTTAACGATTCTAAAACTATTCGCCTTTTCAATAGATACGCCACTTACAACGGTTCCAATCCCTACAAAGCTCCTGGGATTTTGAATATTATTCCTCATTTGGAATTTGGATTAGGAGCTTATTTGCCGCACGGTGGAATGCACGAAATAACCAATAGTTTGGTGAAATTGGCCAAAGAAATTGGGGTCGAATTTCGTTTTAATGAAGAGGTAACTGCCATCGAAACAGTAGGAAAAAAAGCCAAGACGGTAATCACCAAATCTGGAAGTTTTGAAGGAGATGTAGTGGTATGTAATGCCGATATTCACACCGTTTACGAGAAATTAATTCCTGATGCCACAAAGCTGGAACAAGTAGATAAGCAAGAACGATCTAGCTCGGCTCTTATTTTTTATTGGGGAATTGGCAAAGAGTTTCCCGAATTAGACGTTCACAATATTTTGTTTACCGAAGATTATAAAAAAGAGTTCGATCATCTTTTTGATTTGAAAACGGTATGTCAAGACCCAACCATTTACATTAATATTACCAGCAAACACATCGAACAAGATGCTCCTGCCGGCAAAGAAAACTGGTTTGTGATGATAAACGTCCCCTCCGTTTATGGGCAAAATTGGGAGGAAATGATTGCCGGAGCGAGGAAGAATATTTTAACCAAAATTTCCCGAAATCTAGGAGAGAACATCGAAAAATTAATTGAATTTGAAGCAGTGCTTACTCCCCAACTCATTGAGGATAAAACCAATTCGTTTAAAGGTTCGCTTTACGGAACTTCAAGTAACAACAGGTTTGCGGCTTTTTTCAGACATAAAAACTTTTCTTCTGATTACAAAAACTTGTATTTTGTGGGCGGAAGCGTACATCCTGGTGGCGGAATTCCATTGGCGTTGAGCTCGGCAAAAATAATTGATAAACTGATTAAATGATACAGCGCATTTCCATAGAAAACAGGTGGATAATCCTATTGGTAATTGTTTACCTTGTGGGTTTAATTGGCATAAGTCTGCCTAGTTTACGACCCTTATTTTTGCCGTTAACACCGCTGAACCTCCTCTTAACCTTAGTGGTTTTTTATAAAGTAAATAAAGACTTTAGTGGTCGTTTCCTTCTTTTATCGCTCTTGGTGTTTTTAATTGGATTCTCGGTGGAGGCAATTGGTGTAGCTACAGGTGTGCTTTTTGGAAGCTACTCATACGGAAGTNCATTTGGCGCAAAAGTGTTTGAAACACCCATTATGATTGGTGTAAACTGGTTGTTTTTGGCGCTGAGTAGCTTTGGCATTGTTCAGTATTTTTCTTCCAAGAAATTTACCCAAATAATAGTTCCGGCAATTCTAATGACTGGCCTAGATTATTTGGTAGAGCCAGTAGCGATGAAACTTGGGTTTTGGGGCTGGGAAAACGATGTTATTCCTATACAAAACTACTTAATGTGGTTTTGTGTTAGCCTCGTTATTCATGCCATTATCACCTTTATTTCACCTAAAATTCATCCAAAAATTAGTTTCGTTATTTTTGGTGTACAAGTTGTTTTTTTCTCAATCTTAAACCTCGTTTTGTGATGGAATTTTTAGAAACCAAATACCTCTATTTTTACGTTTTGATTTTTGCGCTTTCGTACCCACTTGCCCAAAGTTTTGAGAGAAGGATCACCTATTACAAAAAATGGAAGCCGCTTTTTCTTGGGATATTCCTCATGATGGTCGTGTTCATCCCTTGGGATATTTGGTTTACAAACTCTGGTGTGTGGTGGTTCAATCACGATTACACCTCTGGCTTGCGGATTTTCCTGCTCCCTATCGAAGAATGGTTGTTTTTCATTCTCATCCCTTTTGCTTGCTTCTTCATTTATGAAGTACTCAATTATTTCATAAAAAAGGATGTACTAAAAAAGTTTGCTCAACCATTTTTGGCAACCTTATCCGTGGTTCTTATCGTTACCTCTGTCTTGTTTGTGGAGAGGCTCTATCCTTTTGTTACATTCCTTTCTACGGGTGTTTTGGGTCTTGTTACGGTCTATTTCAAGCCCAAGTGGCTCGGAAGGTTCTTGTTGATGTACTTCGTTAGTTTGGTTCCGTTTTTATTGGTTAATGGAATTTTAACAGGCTCACTCATTCAATCTCCGGTAGTCAATTATAATCCGAATGAAATTTTGGGCCTTAGAATCATTACAATCCCTTTTGAAGACAGTATTTACAACTTAATGATGCTTTTGATGGTAATGTGGGTTTACAAAGGATTTAATACACAGCTAGAATCCTAAGACTTCTTTAACATTTCTTTTAAATTCATTCCTTCCAAATTGTAGATAAACCAAAGGTAAAAGGCAAAAAGGAAAGAGTTGAATCCCAAAATAAGTAAAATGGAATCGGGGAAGAAAAATTTGAATCCTACACTTAAGAAATAAANGGCAACTGCAAACAACAAGAAAAAACTTCCCTTTTTTATGTTGTAAGGAATTGGGTAATGTTTTTGACCCAACAAATAGGAAGTAACCATCATTCCGCCATACACCGCAAAAGTAGTCCAAGCAGAAGCAACATAACCCAATACCGGAATAAGAAGTAGGTTGAGCGCTATAGTAAGCACAGCACCACCCATAGCAATATATGCACCAAATTTAGTTTGGCCCGATAGTTTGTACCAAATGGATTGGTTGTAGTAAATTCCCAGAAAAATGTTTGCTACTAATAAAATAGGTACTACATGAAGTCCTTCCCAGTATTCTCTCTTTGGAAGCAACCACTTGAACACCTCCAAATACATCAGAATAAACAAAAACATGATAGAAACTGCCAATACAAAGTAATTCATTACCGTACGATAGGTTTGATTTGCATTCGCTTCTTTGGCTCTGGCAAAGAAAAATGGTTCTGCTGCGTACCTAAATGCTTGAATAAATAAAGAAATAAGTATGGACAATTTGTACACTCCGGAATAAATTCCAACTTGCTGTTTGGCTACCTCTACTCCGTCAACCGGTTCTATGACTCTCCTCAGCAAGATTCTATCAAATGTTTCGTTGATTATTCCTGCAAAACTACCGAGCATTAATGGCAACGAATAAATTAGCATGTTCGCCAGAAGTTTTCTGTTGATGTGCCATTTTACTTTGATAAACTCGGGGTATAGCAGAACTAATTTTACGCAGGTAGCAATTAAGTTTGAAATAAAAATGTAGCCAATTCCAATTGCAGGATCATAAATTAACTCCACCAAGGCTGTTTTGTTTCCGTGATCGAAACTGGTTTTTGCGAAAGCAATGAACAAGAGATTAAAAAAGATATTCGTTCCAATGTTAATCAAGTTTATTTGAGCAAATTTCTTGGCTCTGCTTTCGTTTCGAAGTTTTGCCATGGGTATGGTAGCGAATGCATCTAACCCAAGAATTAAAGCTAAGTAGATAATGAAATCTGGTCGAGAAGCATACCCAATCAAATCGGCTATGGATTGAGTAAACAAAAACCCCAAGAGGATGAATAAACCACTGGAAACAGCTATAAAAGTTAGGGCTGTGCTGTAAACACTAGCCTGATTTTCTTCCGTTTTGGAGAACCTAAAAAAGGCTGTTTCCATTCCAAATCCCAACAAGACCATAAAAAACGCTACGTTTGCGTAAAGTTCAGATACTTCTCCGTATTGTGCTGTACTAAAGCTGGTTACGTAAAGTGGTGTCAACAAAAAATTAAGAATACGAGCAAACATGCTACTCACTCCGTAGATTGCCGTTTGCCCTGCTAACTTTTTTATTACACTCAACTGAGTTCGTTTTTATGACTTAAAATTCGCTTTTCTTCGTTCGATAAAAGCAGTAGTTCCTTCCTTAAAATCATCTGTTCCGAAACAGTTTCCAAATTCTTCAATTTCTGTTTCAAATCCGTTTTCACCATCCGTAAAATTTGCATTTACAGCCTTAAACGCCAAACCAATTGCAGATGATGAGTTTTTTACAATTTTCCCAGCAATTTCGAGGCATTTTTCCATCAATCCTTCTGGTGTAGTTACGTGATTCACCAATCCCCATTTGTGCGCTTCTTCTGCCGAAATCATACCTGCTGTGGCAATCATTTCCATTGCTTTTCCTCTTCCTACTAGTTGTGCCAATCTTTGTGTCCCTCCGTACCCAGGAATTACTCCTAAAGATACTTCTGGTAATCCCATTTTTGCATTGTCGGAGGCTACACGAATGTGAGCCGACATAGCCAATTCTAATCCTCCACCCAAAGCAAATCCATTTACGGCAGCAATGATTGGTGTAGTTANGTTTTGAGCCAAATCAAACAATTTGTCGTGGCCTTCTTTGCTCAATTTTTTTCCTTCTTCCACTGAAAATGATGCAAATTCCTTAATATCCGCACCAGCGACAAATGCCTTTTCTCCTGATCCTGTTAAAAGAATGACCTTTACACTGTTGTCTTCATCTGCTGACTTTAAAGCATCTGACAACTCGCTAATTGTTTGCGAATTAAGCGCATTCAACTGTTTTGGTCTATTAATCGTAATTGTTCTAACAGAATCGTTGTTTTGGATAATAATGTTGCTTTCTGACATGATATTTAAGGTTTTTTAACTCTATTTCAAAGTTAAGGGTTTCTCTTGTATTGATTCTGATTTTCGTTTTTATTATTCCAATCAGAGTGTTGATAAGTGAAGACAGCTTTAACTTAATATTGGATTACTTAAAAATCTATACCTTTACATTATGAAATTTTCTTCTGGCATATTTTTTTCACTCGTATTAGGAGCCCTTTCTTTTCTAATTGCCACACTAGGAATTTATGCTGTATTAAATGATCCCGATGAAGAGTTCATGGTGTTAATCATTTCAGCCATAATAGGAATTTTAGTTTTGACTGTTTCTTATTTCTTTTTACAAATTTACACCAAGAACAAATTCAAGAAAATTTACCGCTCTATTGGTATTGTGTACGAAAAAAACGGAAATGTTTTTGGTGCAGATGCGCAACTAGAGGTAGAAAAATGGTTGACGAATAAAACTTCAGAAATTCAGAAACTAAAATCTACCGAAGAATATCGAAGAGAGTTTTTTGGAAACTTGGCCCATGAGCTCAAAACTCCTGTATTTAGTGTAGAAGGATATATCTTAACGTTGTTAGAAGGTGGGCTAGAAGACGAAACGATTAACCGTAAATTCCTGAATAAAGCTGCTAAGGGAATTGACCGAATTACCAAGGTAATTGCCGACATGGATACAATTACCAAAATAGAATCTGGCAACTTAAAATTGAATTTAAAACGAATTTCACTCTTCGAATTGATAAAAAATATCATTTCTGAATTGGAAGACTTTGCCGAAAACCACGAAATCGAGCTTGTGTTAGAAAAATCTATGGTGGCTGAATTGTTTGTGGTTGCTGACAAATTAAAACTGGAACAAATCATCACTAATTTGGTTTCAAATTCTATTTATTATGGTAAAAAAGGTGGGAAAACAATTATTTCAGCCAAAGAGATAGGAAAAGGCAAAGTGCTTGTTTTGGTTGAAGATAACGGTGTGGGAATTGCCCAAGAACACCTTCCAAGACTCTTCGAACGATTTTATCGCGTAGAAAAAAGNCGAGATAGAAATCAAGGTGGTTCAGGAATTGGACTAGCTATCGTAAAACATATTGTAGAAGCCCATAACCAAAAAATTAGCGTTACTAGTGAACTTGATAAAGGAACGGTCTTTTCTTTTACTTTGGAGAAAGCTTAAGCTCCAACTGCACAGGTAGTAATCTAAACGATTTTCTGTGATATTCTGTTGAGCCAAATTCTCTTATCGCTTGCCGGTGTTTTTTGGTGGGGTATCCTTTGTTTTTATTCCAATCATAGTGTGGAAACTCTTCGTGGTATTGCTTCATGATATCGTCTCTGTAAGTTTTAGCCAAAATAGACGCTGCCGCAATTGGCAAGAATTTGCCATCTCCCTTTATCACGCAAACGTGTTCCGTTTTCCCGTATTTATTGAATCGGTTACCGTCAATTAATAATAAATTGGGTGTTTTTTCCAGCTTATCAATAGCTCGATGCATCGCTAAAAATGAAGCATTCAAAATATTGATTTCGTCTATCTCTTTAGGCGAAACGATTCCCACTCCCCAAGCGAGAGCTTCCTTCTCAATAATGGGTCGAAGTAACTCACGTTTTTTTTCTGTCAGCTGTTTCGAGTCCGTCAATATTTCATTCCTAAAATTCTTGGGTAAGATAACGGCTGCAGCCACTACAGGACCAGATAAACATCCTCTACCAGCTTCGTCACAGCCAGCCTCTATTTTGGTTTTATCATAGTGNAGTTCTAACATTCTTACNCTTTTTTGTACACCTCAACGATAGTTTCCCAAACAATTTCGGCAGTTTTGTCCCAACTAAAGCGCTTGGATCTCTCTTTTCCGTGATCAATTAATTCGTCTCTTAAGGATTCATCTTTGTACATTCGTTTCATTCCATTTTTGATATCCTCCACAGAAAAGGGGTTGACATAAATAGCTGCATCTCCTCCCACTTCTGGCAGTGAAGTAAGTTCGGATGAAAGAATAGGCAATTCACATTTCATCGCTTCCACCAACGGAATTCCAAATCCTTCGAAATAGGAAACATAAGTAAGGGCAAGACCCGAACCATAAATATTATTCAATTCTTTCGATTGAATATGCCCCGTAAACACAACATCTGCTTGAAATTTCATGTCATCAAAAACTTGCTTGATGTCTTTGTTCCACCAATATTTTTCTCCTACCATCAGTAATTTTACCTCGCTTTTTGTCTCTTTCTTATACAAATCAAACGCCTCAAAAAGTTTGGTTACATTTTTACGAGGATGCAAAGCGCTCACGAACAAAAAATAAGGTTTTCCCTCCGTAAATTTACTCCTGGTAGCCGCTTTATCTTCCTCAGAAATAGGAAAAAATGATTCGCCCACTCCATTGTGTGCCACAACAATTTTTTCCTCTTTGATTTGAAAACTCTCAGCAATGTCTTGCTTTGAATATTCTGATACAGTAATAATTTTAGCCGCCTTTTTAGCAAATCTTGGAAAAAAATAATTTACGTAATTTCTGTTCCAAAACGGAATGTCTTTTGGGTAGTGAACAAAACTTAGATCATGAATTACGGGTATTTGTTTTATTTCGGAATTTAGGCTCAAATAACCGTCAGGCGATAACAAAACATCAATATTGTGTTTTTTCAAGGCTCTTTTTACACCAAATTCAAACCACAAAAAATACAAAAAGGGATGTCTTGCTTGGGGATGAATTACGACAGGGGTTACATTGCTCCCATAAATGAATTTTTGGTCATAATTCCTGTCAAAGAGGAAGAAAAATTCGTGTTCTGGATGATTCTGAACCAGTCTTTTTGCTACTTCGTGAGTAAACCAACCAAAGCCTTCAAGCTTTTTGGTTAATAAAAAACGAGTATTTATAGCAATTTTCATCTTGAGGACTAAGGTAATTTTTTCTTGTGAAATTGCCTAGTTAGAGTGCCATCAATAGCAAGTCGATATTTTTATGTGGCAAACTAAATGCGTCTCCCAGAGTTTTGCTCGTAAGCATACCTTTGTAAACGTATACTCCATGTCTAAAACCTTTGTTATCTCTCACCATTGTGGCAATTCCTCCTTCTTCGCCAATCTGAATAAGTAAGGGTGAAAAAATATTGCTCAACGCAAAAGAGGCTGTTCTGGACACTGAAGAGGCAATATTTGGAACGCAATAATGGATCACTCCGTGTTTGGTGAAAACTGGAGATTTGTGGTTTGTCACTTTCGAGGTTTCGAAACAGCCTCCTTTGTCAATACTCACATCCACGATCACTGCTCCTTCTTTCATGCTCTCGACCATCTCCTCGGAAACCACACAAGGCGTTGTCCCATTATTCGTCCTCAACGCCCCAATAGCAACATCGGCTCTCATAAGCGCTTTCTCAAGTACTTTTGGATTGATAATAGATGTCCAGATAGTGGTATTTAGGTCATTTTGAATTCTTCTTAATTTGTACACATCGTTGTCAAATATTTTGACACTTGCCCCAAGGCCAATAGCAGATTTTGCTGCGAATTCTCCTACCGTTCCTGCTCCAATTATTACCACTTCGGTGGGTGAAACTCCTGCAATTCCTCCCAAAATGGTTCCTCTTCCGTTGTTTAAATTACTCAAATAATGAGAGGCTATTCCTATCGACTTTATTCCTGCAATTTCCGACATCGATCGGATTACAGGGTACACATCGTCTTCGTCTTTTACAAAATCCCACGCAATTGCTGTGATTTTCTTTTTCATCAGCATTTCCAATGTGTTTTTAGGATGAACTGATAATTGCAAAGCAGCAAACAATGTCTGGTTTCCTGCCATCATTTCTATCTCCTCTTTGCTCGGTGGAGCGACTTTAATGATAATATCTGCCTTGAAAACCTCCGAAGTGTCGTAACAAATTTCGGCACCCACTTCGCTGTAATCTCTATCTACAAAATTGGCGTTTACCCCTGCATTGGTTTCTACGCACACTCTGTGTCCGTTACTCACCAATAAAGAAACTGCCTCTGGCACCAATGAAACTCGATTTTCTTGAAAGCTTGTTTCTTTTGGTATCCCTATAAATAGTTTTTTGCTGCTCGTTCCTGCTCGCTGCAGTTTTTCTTGAGGCACCATAAGTGCTTCTTTGGCCAAGGATTTAAGTACATCTGAAGACATATCAATAGGTTAGGGTGATGATTCGGGTAGTATCTACCACCTCGATAGTTAAATTTACAAAATTTTCGTCTAAGTACGACAGTATTTTATCTGGCCATTCGAAAAAACAGATTGCTTGGCTGTCTATAATTTCAATGATTCCAATATCCAGTAATTCCATTGCATCATTCAACCGATACAAGTCAAAGTGATAAATAGAATTATTATTGCCGGTTCTGTACTCGTTTACGATGGAGTAGGTAGGGCTCGATGTGTGCTCGGTAACGCCTAGTATTTTACACACTTCATTTATCAAAGTAGTTTTCCCTGCTCCCATTGGAGCTTCTAAACAAAAATGAGAATATTCCTTTGACAACTCTTGTATGAATTCTGCGACAGGCTTTAATTCCGCCAAATTTGTTGCTTCAAATCTTTTTTCCATAAACGGATTCCTATTAGTTTTTTGTCATATTCCCAAGCTCTCCTATTGCTTGTGAAATAGAGTGAACCCCACTGAACACAAGCCTTAATTTATTGTTTCGTTCGCTCATTTTACAGTTTCTCGGGTTGGTTTGAATGAACATCAGAACTCGAGTAAACGAATCGGACTCGAAGTAAGCTGATTGCTGATTAGAAGGGAAGTAACAAATCATTTTTTCTTGTTTCAAAATCATTTTTTCAAACCCTATTTCTTTCGAGAGCCATTTCAATCGGATGGTTTTTAATAACTCCGAGGTCTCTTCGGGAACGTCTCCAAACCTATCTTTCAGGTTTTTTCTGTAAGCGTCCAGTTCTTCTTTGGTTTTTACCTCGTCCAACTCTTGGTAAAGCGTCAACCTTTCGGTAATTTGGTTCACGTACGTGTCTGGAATCAACAATTCTAAGTCTGTTTCTAATTGAAAGTCTTCTATTTCAAAAAACTTGTCGTTTTTCTCGTCTTTGAATAATTCTTTGAACTCGTTGGTTTTCAGTTCTTCTATCGTTTCGTTGAGAATTTTCTGGTAAGTTGCAAAACCAATGTCATTGATATATCCACTTTGGCTTGCTCCCAATAAATCTCCTGCTCCTCTAATGTCCAAATCTTTCATTGCAATATTAAACCCACTTCCCAAATCACTGTGCTGCTCAATAGCATTAAGTCTTTTGGTCGCATCATCACTAAGCATATGCCTAGGCGGAGTAATTAAATAACAAAAAGCCTTTTTGTTAGACCTTCCTATTCTTCCCCTCATTTGATGCAAATCGCTCAGCCCAAAATTATTTGCGTTGTTTATTATCATGGTATTGGCGTTTGGCACATCAATTCCTGATTCTATAATCGAAGTAGCTACCAATACATCATACATTCCGTTGATGAAGTCCATCAAAGTGGCTTCCATTTTCTGACCTTCCATTTGCCCGTGAATAATTGCAACTTTTGCATCCGGAACTAATCTCTGAATCATACCCGCTACTTCTTTGATGTTTTGAACTCGGTTGTTTACAAAATACACTTGTCCACCGCGTTGCATCTCATACGAAACTGCATTTCTTATTGTTTCTTCATTGAAAGTATGAATCTGTGTATCAATAGGTTGCCTATTAGGTGGAGGAGTGTTAATGACTGATAAATCTCGAGCGCCCATTAATGAAAACTGCAAAGTTCTTGGAATTGGAGTTGCCGTCAAAGTCAGAGAATCTACGTTCTCTTTCATTGTTTTTAGCTTATCTTTTACTCCTACGCCAAATTTTTGTTCTTCGTCCACAATGAGCAAACCAAGGTCTTTAAATTTCACTTTTTTACCCGCAATTTTGTGTGTACCAATCAAAATATCAATCTCTCCTTTTTCAAGTCTTTCGAGTGTATCTTTTACTTTTTTTGGAGATTTAAATCTATTGAGGTAATCTACTTTGCAGGGGAACTCCTTGAGCCTTTCGTTGAAGCTTCGATAATGCTGTAAACTCAATATTGTCGTAGGCACCAAAATTGCCACCTGCTTGCTGTCCGCAACGGCCTTAAAAGCAGCTCTTATTGCTATTTCTGTTTTTCCAAAACCCACATCCCCGCAAANAAGCCGATCCATAGGGATATCTTTTTCCATGTCTTCTTTTACGGCCAGAGTTGCTTTGTGCTGATCGGGAGTGTCTTCATACATAAAAGAAGCCTCCAACTCGTGCTGCAAATAGGTGTCTGGCGAAAAAGCAAAACCTTCTTTCATTCTTCTTTTGGCATAAAGTTGAATTAAATCAAATGCAACCTCCTTTACTCGCTTTTTTGTTTTGGCCTTTAATGCTTTCCAAGCGGGTGTTCCCAGTTTGTTTATTTTAGGCTTTTTACTGTCTTTGCTCGAAAACTTAGAGATACGATGAAGCGAATGAATGCTTACGTATAGCACATCGCCTCCGTCATACAATAGCCGTATTGCTTCTTGTTCTTTTCCGTTTACATCAATTTTTTCTAGTCCCGAAAAAGTTCCTACTCCGTGGTCAATATGAACAATAAAATCTCCTTTTTTCAGTCCATAAATTTCCTTCAAGCTTACAGCCTCTTTAGATTGTTTGTAGCCCTCTTTTATTTTAAATTTATGGTATCTTTCAAAGATTTGATGGTCTGTGTAACAAACTATTTTAAGGTCGTTATCTATAAATCCTTTGTCGATACTGGTATGGATGGGAGTAAATTCTGCCTCCTTTTCTATGTCGTCAAAAATGTCCTCTAATCTCTGGACTTGATTAGGGTTATCCGAAAACAAATAATTTTCGTATTCTGCTTGTGTATTTTCTTTGAGGTTCTGCGCCAGTAAATCAAATTTTTTGTTGAAAGACGGTTGGGGCGATTGGCTAAAGAAAATCGTCTCTTTGCTCAAGTAAATTTCGTTTCCAAACTCAACTCCTGTGAATTCGCTCAACTCTTTTTCAAACTCTATGGAGTTGATATACAACTCGTTTGGCGGTAGTCTTCTTAGTTCGTTTTCGAGTTGGTTGTAGGTGTACAAAGCTTTGTCGAAACCTTGTTCTATTTTCTTTTTTGAGGTAGAAAAAGAATGCAGCCAAATAATCGATTTATGAGAAATAAATTCGAAAAAAGAAGTCCTGGACTCCTGCAATAGTTCTGCCTGAACGTTTGGCGTGATGGTTATTTTCTTGTGCGTATTAATGGAAAGTTGATCCGCGATATTAAAACTTCTAATGGAATCTACTTCATCTCCAAAAAATTCGATTCGAAAAGGATTATCAAACGAAAACGAAAAGACATCAACAATTCCTCCACGAACCGAAAACTGTCCTGGTTCGTACACATAATCTACTTTGTGAAAATGGCTTTCGATAAAAAGCTCGTTCAGAAAATCAATGGAATATTTATCTCCCACGTGAATATCTAAGGTGCTTTTTCGTAAAGATTTTTTGGTAATTACCTTTTCTACCATCGCCTCAGGGTAAGAAATAACCACACTATTTTTTCTGTTTTTCGAAATAGCGTTTAACACTTCTGTTCTTAACAACACATTGGCATTATCTGTAGATTCTATTTGGTAAGGCCGTTTGTAGGAAGCAGGGTAGAAGTAAAGTTTTTTCTTTTTATTCCCTTCGTTTATATTCTCTAATGTGTTAAAAAAATACACCGCCTCTTCTTTGTCCTGAAACATAAACAACTGAAGATCTTCCTGTTCGGAGAAAATTGCAGAAGAAATAAAGGAGAGGGAAGATCCTACAGTTCCTTTGATGTGGGTGTAGCCTTGCTTGTTTGATATCGAATTTTGAAGATCAATTACGGGGGAAGAAGTTTTGTACTTCTCAATGATTAACGAAGAGTCTGTTTTCATTCTGGGTTAATTGTCGCAAAGATAGTAAATGCAACTTGGAAAAGTGGATTCGTTCTAATTGCTTTTTATGATTCTCATTTTTGGAATAAAATCTGTATTTTTACCTAATTGTAATCGAACCAAATGAGCAAAAACAAAGGCATATTAATCCAGAAGCTGGATGAGTTTGTGAGGAAGTATTACAAAAACCTGCTTATAAAAGGAGGAATCTATACGTTTGCTATCGTTTGTATGTTTTTTCTGTCGCTTATTTTGCTCGAATATTATGGCAATTTCAACTCTACTTTCAGAAGCTTTCTTTTTTTTAGTTTCCTTGCTATTTCTACAATCACCCTTCTTCGATTCATTGCTATTCCTTTATTCAAGCTTAATAAACTAGGGAAAGTGTTGGATTACGATGCGGCAGCCAAAATTATTGGAGCTCATTTTGGTGAGGTAAAAGATAAGTTGCTTAACACGCTTCAATTAATCCAAACGGGAGACTCCTCCAGCAACGAATTGGTAGAGTATAGCATTAATCAAAAGATAGAAGAGTTAAAACCGATCAAATTTTCAACGGCCATTGACTTTTCTGGGAACAAAAAGTACCTCAAGTTTGCTTTGCTCCCTGTACTCGTTTTCTTTCTTATTCTTTTTGTGAATGCACGAATTTTAAAGGATGGAACAAATCGAATAGTCAACTACAACCAAGAATTTGTGCCTGCTGCTCCGTTTCAGTTTGTAGTTACGAACCCAAGTATGACCGTTGTGGAAAACGAGGATTTTGAACTGGCACTCACCATAATTGGGAATGAAATCCCAAACGAAGTGTACTTAGAAATGGGNGGGAGCGAAATTAAATTGAGGAAAACANCTAAAACGGAATTTAGANACACGTTCAACAATGTACAGAATAAAAAAACGTTTCGTTTTCGAGCTGCAGGATTTAACTCACAGAATTATCAAATTACTCCTATCATAAAGCCTATCGTTATGGGGTACAAGGTGAGTGTCGCTTTTCCGTCCTACACGAAAATCCCTGCCGTATCTTACGAGAATATAAGTCAGATTTCTGTCCCAGAAGGAAGTAAAATTTCTTGGGTATTTAATACCAAAAACACTTCCACAATTTCTTTTCTTGACGGAAAAGAAAAACAGTCCTTAGCTGAAACAACAAAAGGAAATTACCAAACCTCTAGAACGATAAAAAATGACGGTGTTTTTTCTTTGAAAGTAGAGAATGACTTTATGAAAAACCCCGATTCTATTTTATTCTCTGTGCAAGCAATTAAAGATGAGTTTCCTCAAATTGCTGCGACCGAAAAACAAGATAGTTTGACGCCCCGATTTAGTTATTTTAAGGGAAGTATTTCAGATGACTATGGGTTTTCTAAGCTTACATTTAACTTTCGTAAATATCACCAAGACTCGAGCGAAAAAAGGAGTGAATTTACCGCTTTGCCTATTGATTTTACCTCAGGATTCAACCAATCCCTATTTTATTATATTTGGAATCAGAAAGACTTGGACCTTCAGCTGGGAGAGGTCGCAGAATACTATTTTGAAGTATGGGATAACGATGGAGTAAATGGAGCAAAATCTACTAAATCTATCGTTCAAAAAATGGAAGCTCCTAATGCAGAAGAATTTGATAAGAAACAAGAGGAGCGAAGTGAATCAATCAAGGATGAGCTAGAAAAAAACATTGAAAAATCACAGAAAATTCAAGAGCAATTAAAACAATTGAGCGAATCTATTTTGGACAAAAAAGAAGCTGACTGGCAAGATAAAAAACGGATGAAAGAGTTGATTCAACAACAAAAAGAATTGAACTCAAAGAATAAGAGTTTGCTGAATGAAACGAAGAAAAAAAACGAAGAAAAAAATCAGTTTGACCAATCGAATGAAAAGTCTAAGGAGCGGCAAGAAAAGCTTGAAAAATTAATGGAAGACCTCAATAGCGAAGAAATGGAAAAGCTATACGAGCAACTAGAAAAAATGATGGAGAAGCTCGATAAGAAAAAGCTTCAGCAGTCTTTAGAAAAAATGGACTTAGAAAACACAGATTTGAAAAAGGAAATGGAAAGAACTCTGGAACTTTTTAAACAAATGGAAATGGATGAAAAGCTTGAAGAGTTTGCCAACAAAATGGAGGAACTGGCAAAAAAGCAAGAGGAATTGGCAAACAAAAAAGAGGATTCCAAGGAAGAGCAAGATAAGCTAAACGAGGAGTTCATAGAGGCGGAAGAACAACTGGATAAGATAAAAGAAAAGAATAACGAATTAGAGAATAAAAAAGAATTGGACGAGCTTGAGCAGGAGAAAGAGGAAATTAAGGAGGAAATGAAAGAAAGTTCTGAAAGTATTGAAAAGAATAAACAAGATAAGGCGAACGATAGCCAGAAAGATGCCTCTGAAAAAATGAAATCAGCGGCAGCAAAAGCCAAAGAGCAAATGTCTTCGAGTGCAGAAAGCTCTCAAGAAAACATAGAGGATTTGAGAGCTCTTCTCGAAAACTTACTTTCTCTTTCATTTGACCAAGAATCGGTATTATCAGAAATTAAAATAACGAACGTAAACGACCCAAAATATGTCGCTTTAGGCCAACAACAAGTAAAACTTAAAGCAGATGCCAAAATGATTGAAGACTCATTGGTGGCTTTGAGTAAACGCATCGAACAAATTCAGCCCATTGTGAATAAGGAAATGAATCAAATCAATCAGGGGATTGCCAGTTCGCTGNGCTACATTGGTGAAAGAATGACCAGAAATGCTGCTCAGCAACAACAATATACGATGACAGCAGTTAATAATCTAGCTTTGCTACTGGACGAAGCAATGAAACAATTACAGAAGCAAGCTGCAGCCGAAAAGAAACCTGGAAGTGGGAGTTGCAACAATCCTGGGGGATCCAATCCAAAACCAGGCCTTATGCCAAGCCTAAAAGATGCCCAGGGTAAGGCGGGAGAAGCATTAAAAAAACTTAAAAAAGCAGGTGAAAAAGGAAAAGGAGAGGGGCGAGGCGAAAAAGGAAACAGCGAAGAGCTAGCTAAAATGGCTGCTGAGCAAGCAATGCTTCGAAAAGCTATTCAAGAATTGAGTCAGGAGCTCAATGGAGATGGAAGCGGAATGGGAAATGAATTGAAAAAAATTGAAAAAGCTCTGGAAAGTGTGGAAGAAGATATTGTGAATAACAACATCGACAAAGAGACAATCTCTCGACAAAGAGAAATTTTAACACGTCTTTTGAAATCGGAAAAAGCACTAATGGAAAGAGAAATGGACGAAAAAAGAGAATCGCAAAGTGTTAAAAAACAATTAATAAGTAACCCTGACGAGTTCTTACAGTATAAGAAACAAAAAGAGAAAGAAATTGAATTATTAAAAACGATACCTGGTTCTTTATCCCCATACTACAAGAACAGAGTAACGGATTATTTTAATCAATCGAAATAGACCATGGAAGAAACACTTATTAAAGAAACATTAATTCTGGATTCCAACCAAGACAGTATCAATAAAGTAAATGCTTTTGTAGATGAAATATTCGCTAAACACAGCGATAAATTAAAAGATTCTTACGGAAACATAATTATCGCACTAACGGAAGGAGTGAATAATGCCATTACACACGGAAACAAATTAGACAACTCAAAAAAAGTAACAGTTCACTTCGCACTGCTCTCCTTTGGAGTTTCTTTTACCATCACGGACGAAGGAACCGGTTTTGACTATACTCAGATACCTGATCCTACTGCCTCTGAAAACTTAGAGAAAATAAATGGCAGGGGAATCTTTCTGATGATTCAACTTGCAGACAAAATTGAATTTCGAGAAAATGGTAAAAAAATTGAATTGATTTTTAACTTTGCCTAATGCAGCACGACCTTATATCCTTCTTTTCTGAGTCAGTGGAATTTCAGCTAATCGATAAGACAAGGTATAGCCAGTGGATCTCAGAATTGATCAAACAACAAGGCAAAAACCTTGGTGAAATTAGTTACATCTTTTGTTCAGACGACTATTTGCATAAACTTAATTTAGCACATTTAAATCACGACACTCTCACCGATATTATCACATTTGACTACACCCATGCTGGAATAATCTCTGGAGATTTATTTATTAGCGTGGATAGGGTAAAAGAAAACGCAGCTAGTTTTCAGGTCGATTTTTTATTAGAAATGAAACGTGTTATGGCCCATGGAGTTCTTCACCTAATTGGGTTCAACGACAAAACTACCGCAGAAAAAAAAGTGATGAGAAAAGAAGAAGACAAGGCAATTTCACTATTTTCAAACGAGCATGACATCTAACAACTCTACTTGTTACTATTCCAATTCATTATTCTCTATCTTTGTAAAAAATCGATACCATGCATCCAAAATACGACTTAATTGTAGTAGGTGGCGGTCATGCAGGCTGCGAAGCTGCTGCCGCTGCTGCTAATTTAGGCTCAAGCGTTCTTTTAGTGACCATGAACATGGAAACCATTGCACAAATGTCCTGTAATCCCGCTATGGGAGGAATCGCTAAAGGCCAGATAATCAGGGAAATAGACGCGCTAGGCGGCTATTCAGGAATCATTACAGACCAAACCGCAATTCAATTTAAATTATTAAACAAATCCAAAGGTCCTGCCATGTGGAGTCCTCGAGCACAAAGTGACCGGAAGCGGTTTGCCGAGGCTTGGCGCATGGCGCTAGAACATACGCCAAATGTAGATTTTTGGCAAGATACGGTTACCGACTTAATTATTAATGAAGGAAAAATAGAAGGAGTAATAACAGGAATGGGCATTGAAATTTACTCTCATTCTGTTGTTGTTACTGCAGGAACTTTCTTGAACGGAACTATTCACCTTGGCGAAAAGCAATTTGGAGGAGGAAGAGCAGGGGAGAAAGCTTCCACTGGCATAACAGAGCGACTTATCCAAGCAGGATTTGAAGCTGGAAGAATGAAGACAGGAACTCCACCAAGAGTGGACGGCAGAAGCTTAGATTATTCCAAAATGGAGGAACAACCAGGCGATAACAACCCGGGCAAATTTTCTTTCTCTACTTCGACCCAACCTCTCAAAAAACAAAGAAGTTGTCACATCACGTACACCAATCCTGCTGTTCATGATGTATTAAGAAAGGGGTTCGAAAAATCTCCGTTGTTCAATGGACGAATAATTGGATCAGGGCCACGATACTGCCCTTCCATTGAAGACAAACTGGATAGGTTTGCGGAGCGCACAAGACACCAAATCTTTGTAGAGCCGGAAGGTTGGGACACCTGCGAAGTGTACGTAAACGGATTCTCTAGTTCGCTTCCTGAGGATGTTCAATTTAATGCCTTAAAATTGATTCCGGGATTTGAAAACGCGAAAATGTTCAGGCCAGGATACGCCATTGAGTACGACTATTTTCCNCCTACACAATTAACCTATACACTCGAAACAAAGCTCGTTGAAAACCTCTATTTTGCGGGACAAATAAATGGAACAACTGGTTATGAAGAAGCTGCCTGCCAAGGACTCGTTGCAGGAATTAATTCTCATCAGAAAAGATATGGTAAAGAAGAGTTTATTTTGACTCGAGCAGAATCCTACATCGGTGTATTGATTGATGACCTGATAACAAAAGGAACTGAAGAACCATACAGAATGTTTACGTCACGAGCTGAGTATAGATTACTTTTAAGACAAGACAATGCCGATATTCGATTAACTCCGAGGGGGCACGCAATTGGGTTAGCCTCGGACGAAAGAATGAAGAGAGTAGAGGAAAAAATTAAAGAAACAGAAGGTTTAATTCAACTGCTAAAAGATACGAGCGTGGATTTTGAAACGCTCAATCCTATATTGGAAAGCAAAAAAAGTGCAACAATTTCTCAAAAAATGAAGTTCGACAAAATCGTTTCTCGTCCGAATATTTCTCTCAAGGAAATTCTTGGAACTTCGCCTACTCTTGTTTCTAAAATTACATCATTAGATTCATTGACTGAAGAAGTGCTTGAACAAGCCGAGGTGCAAATCAAATACAACGGCTACATTTCCAAAGAGCAAAATGTGGCAGACAAAATAATTAGACTTGAAGGNACGAAGATTCCAGCTGATATGGACTACACCAAGCTTAGCTCTCTATCAAATGAGAGCAAAGAAAAGCTGAGCTCAATTCAGCCTAAAACTATCGGACAAGCTTCTCGAATTTCAGGAATAAAACCAACAGACATTAATATATTACTTATCTACCTGGGAAGATAATCACAAACGTTCCACGTGGAACTAAAATTAAAACCCCGATCAGACTGTTCCACGTAGAGGTAGAGAACTTTACACACCCCAATGTTTCACGTGAAACATTGGGGTATTTGTTAAAAGCAACAACTTCAAGCTGTTAATTGTCTGTTTATCAATTGTTTAAATAAATATTGTCTCGTCCGCACAATCGTCTCGTCTAATAAAAGAACTCAGTTTTTTTGATGTCTTGTGTGTGTGCAAGCTTAAAACTCTTTTAAATCGTCTAAAAACAGTATTTCCTGTGTTCTGCCTTTGAAATCTGCCTCTATGTTGTATGTTTTTCAGTTTGCCTACAAAAATAATGGTGCTTTTTAAAAACTTAATCGTAAATTAGTCACA
>JGI26083J51738_10000112_pt1 | contig 37857 bp, 21 predicted proteins | sample SaaInl85LU_5_DNA_FD_51738 | JGI IMG/M metagenome (IMG submission 51738)
AGCATTTAGTTGTTTCGTGGCAATGCTCCATCATCGCCGTGCCGATATGGAAACCCAAAGCTTTTAAACAATCTAACCCCGCAACTAATTAAAACTTAGACTGTGATGGATCATTGAACTTTTTCGGACGCTGATCTTCTGGATAGTCATCCAGATACTTTGCTAAGCGCTTTTTCATCTGAGATAATAGAGATGCATATTCTGGATTTTTAGCNAGATTGGNCAACTCATCNGGGTCCTTTTGGAGGTCATACAAACAATAGTAAGGTGCATCTTCTACCGTGTAATAACTCGCAAGTTTATAGCGCTCACTGCGCACACCATACCAATTGTCGTAGGCGTAGAACGCATGCTCAGTGAAGATACTGTCGCGCCAATTCGTCACCGCTTGCCCATTGAACCATGGTAAGAGCGACTGCCCTTGATAGGATCTTGGGATTCTCGCACCAGCTAACTCTAAAAAGGTGGGTGCAATATCGAGATTCGTCACTAAGCCATCGACTTTAGTGCCACGCACTGACTCTGGAAGACGCGGATCATAAATAACCAGAGGCACACGCAATGATTGCTCATAATGATTCCACTTTCCAGCCGTGCCTCGATCTCCTAATAACAGTCCATTGTCGGCTGTGTAAACAATGATNGTATTGTCGGTCAATCCTTCAGCTTCAAGAGCTTCGACAATACGGGCGATCGCAAAATCAATGCCGGTAATCATACGATAATACGCACGCATATTGGTCTGATACTTTTCAGGTGTGTCCCAACGCCAAAAATAACGAGTTCGACTCAACCCAACTTCCTCTTGGAGAAATTCTGGNATCGCTTTGAAATGCTTCCTATCACCGAGGCGCGGACCGGACGTCAGGTCGAGGTCTTCATACATTCCATCTGTAGACTCTGGCCACTGAAAGTGAAAGCCTGGACGATGATCTTTATCTTCAGCGTGCGATGCGTTAAAACTAACCGACATGCAGAATGGTTGCCCCGCCTTGTTACTTTTAATGAACTCAATCGCAGCATCAGCGCACAAGTCCGTCTCATGACGTAAGCTCCCGTCTGGCATTTTCTTCAAATACGGATCACGACCGATCGTCTTAAAGAAATCGAATAGCTTCTGCGGTTTCGGCCCAGCGTGCTTGAAGCCATACTTACCCGCAAATCCAACACGATAGCCGGCCTGTTTCAGCAAAGCAGGATAACTATTAGACATCTGTTGCTCAACCACAGGTTTCTCGCCAAAATTATAACCATGTGTGCGCTGCGAGAGCCCCGTCACTAAGCTCGCGCGCGTCGCAGCACAGATCGGCACTTCGCAAAATGAATTGTTAAAGAGTAGCCCTTTTTCGGCCAATCGATCAATCGTCGGCGTTTGAATGTCCTCGTTTCCATAGCATCCGAGGACGTCGCTCCGCTGGTCGTCGGCAAGTAGGAAAACGATATTGGGCTGCTTCGCAGCTTGCACGTTGAGCTGCAAAAGAAGTAGCAACCCGAGCACAAGACCGCGGCGTAAAGGGGTAAAGACTTGTATCATAATTATAACTATTCTTTCCAGTGAGACTTAAAGTTGTAATGNCCAGACTGTAATTTGTAAATAGCTCGATCCTTTTCACAANCAAGAAACTCAACACCTTGCGCTGTCTCGGCCATTTCACCTCCCTCAAGCACTGGTTGACCTTGTGCCGTCGGCACATGCACAGTCGCAGTGGTATTAGGCGGTATCGATAGCTCCCAATNGAATACTCCAGATTCACTGCGCCAGTGACTTTTAATCAAACCATAAGGTGAAGTGTGGTCGACCTTCGCCCACGCTAATTCGGCATACCCATGGGGTTTCAAATGCATCATCTTAAAGGCCGGTGAGGACGGCGTCATACCCCCGATCGATTCATGGAACCACGCAGCAAAGCCACTTTGCATCGGGTGATTGAGTGATCGACCAGAGAGTGTCTCTACGTGCAATGTATCGCGAAACAGTTCTGGCCATGTCGTGAGACCTAAATCCAAAGCATGCGAATAACTCGGAAACTCCGATCGTGTCATTGCCGAAATCGCGACATCCGTGTAGCCATATTGGCTCAACTTCGTGTAAAGCGGACGCGCACCATGAATGCCGACTCTGGCATGCCCATCGTGACGCTCCACAACTTGACTGCGTAAGGCATCGCCAACACGCTCGGCGGCCCCTTTCGGTGCCAAGCCGAAACGAAGTGCCACAGCATTTGCTGTTTGCGAACCGTAACAACCTTCATCCGCATCATAAAATTTACGATTGAANGCGGCTTTCGTTTGATCCGCCAGTTGACGATATTGCGCGGCGTCTTCTGGCAATTCCAACTCATCAGCAAAAGTCGCCATAATCTCCAAAGTGGCAAAGTAGAAGGCTGTCGATGTCAGAGGAACTGGGCTTTCCATATACTTATTTCCATTGGGTGGACACCAGTCGCCGTAGCCTTGATGAACGATCCCATCCTCACTTAAATCAGCCACATACGCCATCCAATCTTTCAAATGATCGTAGTGACGCGTAAACAAATCCGTATCACCGTAGTATTGATACAAATACCAAGGTAGCAAAACATAGGCGGAACCCCAGTCTGGTCGTGCTTCTTGGCATAGCCGCTTACCCACAGCAATGTTACAGGGTATCCCGGGCGTGGCTGGACGTTTCCAATAGGTAATGCCTCCCCGCCCAAGTGTCGTTTCAATATCGTCGACAAATTTCGTCCAAAATTGAGCCGTTCCATAATTTAAAATCACTGTTTCGCCAACAGCATGCGCATCCCCCAGCCAAGCACATTTCTCGCGATGCGGGCAATCCTCTAAGATGCTGTGCATGTTATCCTCAATCGTCCAAATAGAGGTTCGGTAAATCTGATTTAATAATTCATTCGAACACTCAAAATTGCCACGCGATGGGACATCAGTGCGCACAAAAACCGCCTGGATAAAATCTTTCGAGGGCGGTTCGAGTAAGCCTGTTACCTCGATGTATCGAAAACCGTGATACGTAAAGCGAGGCTCCCACACTTCAACCCCCTCTCCCTTACAGATGTAAATATTTGTTTGCTTTAAACCAGTTGCATGAGTCCCAGTCGTCGACATATCGATACCTGTTCCATCTTTATTCAAAATTTCAGAACTGTTCATCGACAATTGTGTGCCGCGTGGTGCTTTGATTTTAATACGTGGCCAGCCTGAAATATTTTGCCCGAAATCAAAGATCCATTGACCGTCTGCCCCCTGAATGATTTCCGCTACGGGCAATGTCTTTACAGCTCGGATCGGTGGTATTTGCTGCGCTTCGATCCGAACTGTCGGTCCCTGCACCTGCTTGGCGACTTGCCAGCCGCTATCGTCATACCCGACACGATTCCAACCTATACGCTCTAAACGAGCATCATAGGTTTCGCCTGCATACACATTGTCATACACGATTGGCCCCGTATTCGCTTTCCATAAATCATCAGTCACCAGCGTCTCAGTGCTACCATCGACGTAATCGATAACCAACATCGCCATGACTAGCGGTTCACCATAGCCCAGCCCTGGTGCATTGAACGCCTGATTTTGCCCATAAAAGCCATTACCTAGCGTGACTCCTGCGGCATTTGCTCCTGTTTCAAGTTTCTGTATAATGTCATGCACCACGTAGAAAGCACGCACATCGTAGGAAGTTTGGCCGGGCTCCAGCACAGCATCACCGCATTTTTCCCCATTAATATACAACTCATTATAGCCTAGCCCGCATACGTATGCGCGGGCACGTAAAACATCAGGACCTACGGTAAATTCGCGACGAAAGAGCGGCGACGGATGCGCGAGTGCCATTCTCGGCTTGTCCATTTGGAATGTGTGCACCGAGCGTGCCTTGAGAGCTGACTCGCGTGTATCTTTAGCCAGTTGAATCCAGTTCGCACCGCCCCAATCGTCACTCGAAAGAAGTCCCATTTCCCAACTTGCGGGTTCGCTAATTGATCGTCTGCCTTGCGGTCCCCATACCTCAACTATCCAGAAGCAAATCTGACGTGACTGCAGCGCTGCCCCCGCATACGGCACATGTAAACTTTGGGATGATTGAATTTTACCAGAATCCCACAAATCAGCCTTCCCCTCCATCAAGAGAGTCTCTGAACTGGCCACACGTATGCGGTAAGCTGCTTGTTGATAGCCGCGCTCGTCGCTAACACTTTGCCAACTTAAGCGCGGTGCCTCAGCTTCGATACCTATCGGATCGGTGCGGTATTCGCAAAGCAGATTTGTCACTGCAGCATTAGCCGAAACGAGACACGTGCAGACGATTAAAAAGAGGCGAATAATTGGCATGAGTCGGACTCCTTACTGCCGAAGCTTGGTCGGTTTAAGTTTCGCCTTGCCGATCAATTCTGCCTTATACTTTGCAGGATCAAAATTTGGATTTGGTAACGGCACAACAGTCTTCGCATCTTGAAGGTGCGCCTCGATCATACGATCCATATCTTGCACGCGCTCAGGATACATACTAGCGAGATTGGTCGTCTCCCCGACATCGTCCTTGAGATTGTATAGGAGGTAGTCATGCGCGTCGTTTTCACCACCGTAAAACAAGCGAATCAGTTTCCAGTCGCCACTATGCACCGCGATCGACTCTGGCAACCAATCTGGAATGGGTGGTGAGTGCGGAAAATACGTGATGATTGATTGACGATCCAGATCGCCCCCTTTTAGAGCGGGAGCGATATCAACGCCATCGACGTGATGATCGGCAGGAATTTCAATCCCCATTCCATTGAGTAAAGTCGTATAAAAGTCCGAAGTTTGAATCATGGCATCGCTGCGAGTGTTGGCTTCAGCAACACCTGGCCAAACAACGACACATGGCACGCGTATACCTCCTTCATAGATATTGGCTTTACCGCCACGCAAAGGCGCATTGCTCGTCGCAGTAGTTCCTTCGACTTGATTATACATATTACCACCATTGTCGGAGACAAAAACGATAACTGTATTATCCGCTCGACCAGTCGCATCTAAGGCATCCAACAAGGTGCCAACCGCGTCATCCAACGAATGCACCATCGCCGCATAAATCGCGCAGCGTTGTGGGCTATCTGGGTCGACCTTGCCACGGTAGTATTCTACCAACTCCTCTTTCGCATCGAATGGAGCATGCACTGAGAACTGCCAAAAGTTTAAGAAAAATGGCTGATCACTCGGTAATGCTTTAAGCCATGTGACCGCCTCTTGGGCCATACGGTCTTCNATATGCTCTTTGGGGTAGTTTTCCTTGAAGTTTTTATATCTCCATGGCGCAACGAAATACCCANCAGGTGCAGGGCCCGGATGATGTGGGATATCTATATCAAAGCCGTGTTCAAGCGGACTGTAAGGCTCTGGCCCGAGGTGCCACTTGCCAAAGTGAGCGGTCGCATAGCCAGCGCCTTTAAACAATTTACCCAAAGTCGGCAGTGCAGTATCCAAACGTGTAGCCGTCTTGACCCCCGTGGCTTTTTTATTCGCCGCGGCCTTTGGCATCGTAGATGCCGTCAAGCGCACCGGCTTGAGGTGATGCTGAGGGGCGGTTGAGCCATGTCTCGCCACTGTTTGCCCCGTCAGAATACTGGCGCGCGTGGGCGAGCATAACGGACTGTTCGAATATGCTCGACTAAACAGCATACCGCGCTGACTCAAGCGTTCGAGATTTGGTGTTTCATACAGTTCTGTATGCCCATAAAGTGTCGTATCAGCCCAGCCAAGATCGTCCGCTAGAATAAAGACGACATTCATCTTCTTGGCGTCTTCGGCATTTGAAAGCGAAGGAACTNCTAAAGCGACCGCTACGCATACTAATTGAATAAAGGCAGACCGTAATGATCTGATCGATTTTGAAAAATTTAAGCTCATCGTCATATACATTTGTGCGCTTGATCCTGATAGGGTTCCCAAATGTAACAACCGTATTATCAAGCAAAGATACCCCTATGGATTAATGAGGTCGTATGAATCGTCTGCATATAGCTGGATCAGGCGATCCAAGCCCTGCACGATTTCAGATTGATTACCAACGAGTAGCCAATAGCGGTATCGAAAAGTCGACTTAGGGCGCAGATCAATTCGCACAACGGGTGCGACATGCATGCAAGGGCCACCATATGGGTCATCGCTCGTCGCATCCACATGCGGGCCAAAATTCCACAGCTCCGAAGACGATGGACTATATACGGCAACGCCCTGTCCAGACTTCTCAAAAAAGGCCATGGCTCGATACGGCGTTTTCGCTCGCCCCCATGGAGGACCAGGAGGCTGGTCCTCTACACGCCATTGCCCCTGACCCAAGTAAGTTTTTACAGATTCGAAATTACGGGTAAAATAACACGCTGGCACCTCTTGGGGGCTGAGTCCTGTCACACCCCAAGCATCATGGTCCTCACGCTGGCAAACCAACTCACATGTCACTCTGATCGCATCGGGCATGCCTGCTTCGAAGTCAGTCCATTGACGCATTACGGCATTGGCCTCTTCGTTGGGCATATCCCATAATTTCGGCACCGTTTCCGCATGCAAAGTGCCATCTTCAAGTCGTTCAAACACAGTGACTCGCGACCAAGTAGTCAGCCCACCTCCTTGTATTGGATTCCACGACCATGGAGACCAGTGCTCACCCTGCCCTTCAGCTAAACGATCCCGGCGATTGCCTGCGTAGTAAGACTGCTGTATCAGACGCCCAGGATCATAAAGGTTGACCATATTCCGCGGATATTCGGTCCACGACAACCATGTGATCGCCCCACCCTTGGACCGATCAATTCCGAGCGTCACACGCTCGTTCCGCATCAAAAGTAAATCCGCATTTTCCGCTTGAATCGCTGCTGTCGCTAACAGGCAAACAGCTGCCGCCACTCGAGCAAGGTGCNTTAGCACTAATCTATTTCGAGTNATCAAGGCCACACGATGGATCAATAAACAAAGCTAGCTGACGAGGCATCACCAAAGTTCGGATTGTGCAGTGGGCTAACTTTGCCAGTCTCCGAATCAAGTAACATAAGACGAGTCTTCCCGCTGGTGCGTTGGGTGAAGACCAAATGGCGACCATCATTCGTCCATGAAGGTTCAACCGCAGAGTTAGTTACAGATGTCAAAATCTTGCTACTGCGCTTATTCGAATCATACAAAGCGATTTGAAAGCCGCCACTGACTGCCGCAGTAAACGCAATCAGGTTTTCATGCACAGGATTCCACACAGGCTCTGAACAGTAACTGCTCACATTAGTCGGTATACGACGCATCGGCCCACCATTTGCAGAAATCTCATACAATTGAGGTTTACCAGGAGCATCCGAGCTAAACACCAACCGACGACCGTCCGGCGACCAACTAGGACTCGTATCTAAATTCTTATTATTCGTTAAGCGCTTAGGNCTCTTGCCTTGCGAGTTTGCAACGTAGATCTCGGAATTACCAGTGCCGGAAAGAGCCATCGCGATGCGACTACCGTCTGGACTAAAGGTGCCGCCCGTGTTCGCTCCTTTAAAGGTCGCAATGGGCTGCTTACTGCCCGTCGCAAGGTTGACCATATAAATGTCCGGAAAGCCTGTTTTGTGATATGTGGTATACAGAATACGTCGACCGTCCTTTGACCATTTGGGTCCAGTCAATAGAGAGCGATCACGTGTGAGCGGACGCACCTGATTGAACAACAGGTCGCTAATATACAATTCGGACACGCCACGCTGTTTACCGACAAATGCGAGTTTACCCGCAAAGAACCCCTTGGTGCGTAAGGTCGCCTCAACTGCAAGATCACAGGCACGCAGCACTGCATTTTGCTGGTCACGACCACGAACCGTGCGCCTGAGTTGCTCTTGCAATGGCTTTCCTGAACTAATCACGATCTCAGCAGAATCACTGCCAGCAGGCTCTACCTTGAAAACAAAGCCTGCGTTCGCCGGTGTTGTTACAGAATAACCTCCATGTATACTAAACGCACGACTCACCAATTTTGCGACTGCGGGATCCGAACTTTCTACTGCGATGGCAAGTTGCCCCTCACCTATTGTTCCATACACAGGACCTCCATCAATTATCTGTGCTAGCACAGCGCTGGAGAACATCGAAAGTGAGGCTACAGCTATAAATAGAAATGTAAACAATCGCATGGCTATCAAGTAGTCCGATGCAATCAACAATCGCAAACGAAAATCGCTATTGTGAATAAATTGATTCGCGCGATTAGCGCCCCTTCAAGTCACGAAAACGAATCAGCTTCTTATTCTCTTCATCCCAAAGTCGCAAATGGAGCGATTTCAAACTCTCACGCAGAGTGAGTTCTGGCACTTGTTGAAAATAGCTTTCGGCCTCGTGACAGGCCTTCAAATTATAGTTGGCGATTCGCGAACTCAGATGGTGAATATGGTGGTAACCGATATTTCCAGAAAACCAATTCAGCNCCGCAGGCAATTTATAAAAGGAGCTCCCCTGCATCGCCGATAAGGTATAATCCCAAGTGCCACCTTCACTCCAGTAGGTGTCTTCAAATTGATGCTGCACATAGAAAAGCCATACGCCAAGACCACCACAAGTCGCACTCACCGCGAGTTGTATCCAAAAGAAATTCCAAAAGCCAAAAATCAAGCTCATCACCACCACATAGATCGCGATAGCTAAGTTCATCTGATATACTGAACGTTTATCAGCCTTACTTGCTTTTTTATACGTAAAGCGCTGATACACCCAAAAAAGCCCAAGAGGAATCAAACCAAACAGCACAAGCGGATTTCGCATAAAACGATATTGCAATCGGATATACCACGGAGCGGCGAGATACTCAGCAACGGTCATCGTCCACACATCGCCAATTCCGCGTTCATCGAGATTCCCCGAACAACCATGATGCACCGCATGCTGCCAGCGCCAGTGACGATACGGTGTAAGTGTGCACAGCCCTGTGATGAATCCGAGTATGTCATTTGCCTTTTTAGAGGCAAAAAACGACCCATGCCCACAGTCATGAAAGATAATAAAAATACGAACTAAGAACANCGAAGCGAACATCGCCAAAGCAATAGTCAAAGGCCACGAAATCGTCATGGTAAAAAACATCACCACCCAGAGCACCACATAAGGAATAAGTGTGTTACACAGCTGCCCAATCGCTTTCGAGCGATTGGGTTTCGTATATTGTTTCACGATCTTGCGCCAATCCGCAGTTTTGTAGTCCACGCCCGCATCAACAGTCGCTTCGGCGGTCTGTTCGGTTAAATCGGGCGCAATAAAGAGTTGTGGTAAAGGTTGAGGCATAGATATTAANAGTTTTATACGTAATCTGAGAGCTAGAGCGACCTTTTTTGTAGAAATCTGCCACTGGGTGCATTAAAGCTCGGCTCAGAGTAGTCATCAGTATGCCCCCTNAAGAATGCCCACAATTTTAGGGCTCGACCAAATCATTATTTCAAAGTTTTGAGTCCATGCTTGCCAAATACATCAGATCGCACTTTTTTCCTCAACTTTTGGTATGGAGAAGTGGCAGAGTGGCCGAATGTGACTGACTCGAAATCAGTTGTCGTGGAAACGCGACCGGGGGTTCGAATCCCTCCTTCTCCGCCATTGGGCGCAGCCCAACAAACGATCCGGCAAAGCCGGAAAAAGGGATGAGTTCCGAGTCGTAAAACGACGACAAGACCGGGCACACAGTGAACCGGACCACGAAGTTCGACGTAGCGAAGCGGAGATGGGNCGCCGTAGGCACTGAGCCTGTTGATTGGAGGTATCGAACTAAAGGATGGCCATAAAAANCCTGGTATGAACGATAAATGCTTGCTTGTTTTCGTATCTGTTTGACGGATACATAGCATCATACTACCCGAACAACTCGCAGCCGAAGTCGACACTGTGCGTCTAAATCTACTTTTGTTACTTTATAAACACTTCTAGTTAGTCACTTCAATTTGGAACTCCAACTCAGCTGTTGATGGGTTTGAATCTGGCGGACAACCGTATGCAAAATAAACANTATCCCCCACCTTCAAGCGACCAAGCGGAACATTAAATGCAAAACTTCGTAGCCTTTAACTGCATCCGAGCCAATGAGGCGTTCATTGACATAAATACTGATTGGTGATGGCGGCCTTTCGACTCCTCGCAATACACGCTTGATCTGGCTATTAACAATTCGAGCTTCACCTGATTCACCTTGTTGAACTGTATAAGCAATGATGACATAATGAGAAATCTGATCTGTAGATTTTTCCGCTGGCCTTCCTGGAAGGATTGATTTTTTGGACAACTTGATCCATTCTTCATTCCAATCAACAGGAGCATCACCTTTAGGCTACACTGAGTAGTAATATACATCTGGAGCACTATAGAGATCCTCATAGGCTGCCGAATTTCCCAAAGACACACCTGTGGGATTTCACTGATAGGACCAACCTGACTTCNCAATTGGGGAATAGTCTGCCACAAAGTCGGCGATGACTTTCGCTTGCATATTAACTGTTAACAAAAAAGTAGCGATTACCGCTGTCGCTTTAAGTAGTCGAGTCGTCTTCATTTTGATTTGGAGCTAAGGTTACTTAACTGTAGTGATTGCAAATCTCATTTTTAGTAGAATACGCAACCTGTAACAATGATTAAGTCTAAAACTCTAATTCATAGCGAAAGCTACCAGCTGCGACGGTTTCGCTTTCGCGACCATTGGGAAATATAATCGTCGCCGTCGTGTTAGGCGGCACAACACCTTCCAAGATTACAGTCCTATCAGCCGACTTCTTCCACCCACATGAAATGACTCCATAGGCACTATCCAATTCTGCGCGAACCCATTGCAACTCTCTGATGACAAGAGGACGAACGTAATAGTGCTTGTAGCCAGGTTGCTCAGGGTCCGGTGTCAATCCCGCAAGGCGCTCATACATCCATTCACCAATAGCACCATAGGCGTAGTGATTAAATGAATTCATTCCCTGAGGATGGAAACCATCCTTCTTTGTATAACTGTCCCAACGCTCCCACATGGTCGTCGCACCTTGGTTGATCGAATAGAACCAAGAGGGATAGCTTTCCTTAAACAGGAGTGACGACGCAACATGGGCGCTCCCTGTCTCATCCAGAACTTGCGCAAGGTAGGGTGTGCCTAAAAAGCCCGTGCGTAGGTGCCCATCGGCTTCATCGATCAAACGAAGAAGATGCTTTCCTGCACCCACCTTTTGTTCATCGGAAATCAGATCAAACTCTAGTGCTAAGACATAGGCTGTTTGCGTCTCAGGAGCATTTTTGAGCTTTCCAGCGCGATTGAAATAATGCTTCTGGAAAGCAGCTTTCACTGCATCCGCTTCGGCTTGATAGTTCACCGCAGCCTTCGATTTGCCTAAAATCTGCGCAGAGTCTGCCAATATCTGAGCGCTCTTCGCATAAAAGGCAGTTCCTAAATATTCGAACGGCGTGTCTCCCTTGTTATTTTCAGCATATGGCTGTAGCCAGTCACCGAAAGCACTGATTTTTGGAATAAGGTTTTTCTTAGATTTACTTCGATAAAAGCCAACCAGCCCTTCCATCATTTCAAAGTTATTTGAAAGCACTTCCACATCGCCTGTGCGGAGATAAACTTCCCAAGGCACAATGGTAGCAGCGTCCATCCAACCGGGGCTGTCGGGACCAGTAAAGACATCAGGTATCACACAAGGGATCTTACCGGTGTCTAGTTGGTCGTGGCGCATCGAGCGCAGCCAGCTTTTCCAAAAAGCGAGGGAATCAAGGTTGAACATCGCCGTTGAGCAAAATGCCTGCGCATCACCAGTCCACCCCATGCGTTCATCGCGTTGCGGGCAATCGGTCGGAATATCTAGGAAATTGCCGCGCTGACCCCAAACGATGTTGGACTGCAACTGGTTCAGTTCTTCATGAGAAGATTCGAATGTCCCGATTTGATCTAAATCGCTGTGCAACACCAAGCCAGTGACCCAATGCTTTTCTGGTTTCACGCCCTCTGAAAAGCCGGACAGCTCAACATAGCGGAAGCCATGAAAGGTGAACGTCGGCTTCCAAGTAATCGTGCCAGTTTCAGCCGCTGTGTAGGTATTCGTCGACTTTGCCTTACGATAGTTGTCGGTATACATTGAACCGTCGGTATTGAGCATCTCGGCAAAGCGCATCGTAATGGTCTGCCCTTTCTCTACTGGAATCCTCACTTCAGGATAGCCAACCATATTTTGCCCCATGTCGAAGACATAGCGCCCCGCTTCCGGCTCACTGATTGCCTGAGTTGGCATCTCTTTAATCACTCGAACTGGTGCGAAGGGCTTTGGCGTCAGAGCCGCACTCCCAAGATCTGCTTCTGCGATCACATCAGTCCAAGAACTCTCGTCAAAACCTGGGAGCGTCCAACCTGAAAGCTCTTTGGCAGCATCATACACTTCACCATTATAGATACTGGAAGTGACTATTGGGCCCTTAAAACTCGCCTTCCAATTTTCATCTGAAGTGAGTGTGAATGAGCTGCCATCTGCATATTCTACCTCAAGCTGCAAGAGCAACTCAGGCGTGACACCATAGCGATTATACTCACCTCTAAAACCGATCTTTCCTGCATACCAACCAGTTCCTAGTAGCGCTCCGATAGCATTCTGCCCCTCCTGCAATGAAGCGCCGATATCATAGGTCAACGTATCGATCTGGTTCGCATAGGACGTCCACCCTGGCGCGAAGGCATCGCGCCCGACTTTTTCTCCATTCAGATGAATTTCGAACAATCCGCGAGCCGTTACATATAGCCTTGCATGCTTCACATCGCCCTTCAGCTCAAAATCACGCCGTAGCATCGAAGTGCTTTCGATCTCGGGCAGCTCGGACGCTGGTCGAATCCACTTGGCTTGCCAATCGGCTGCGGACAACAATCCTAATTCAAACTTCGCTGCTGGGCTCCAACCAGAGGCTTGCCCCGCTTCATCCTTGTAATCAACACGCCAGGTCAGCCGTTGACGGGAATTTAGCGGCTCGCCACCGTAAGGCACCATTACGGATTGATCCGATTCGACCCATCCACTGTCCCAAACAACTGCATCGTCACGAACTTCGATCCGATAAGCAGTCTGTTTTTTCACCCTCGGGGGCAACTTCCATGAGAACGTGGGCGTGGCATCGTGAAACCCGATCGGATTCTCAAAGCGCTCCCCGATAGTTAAAATGGGTGATTCCCCGTTTAGAAAACTAGCTGATGCCATCGCGAGTAAGGTTATGAATGTTTTTCTGGACATGTATCTCGTAGCTTACTTCTTTTTAGCATCCACTTTTCTTTGTGACTTAGGGAAGGCAGTTAGATAGGTATCCAATCGCTTCGCCATTTCGGATCGTATTGAAGCATATTCAGGATTATCCGCGAGATTAACGAGTTCAGTCGGGTCATTTTCCAAATCATAAAGGCACTCATAATTATCGTCGTAATAGACCACGTATTTAAAGCGCTCACCCCGCACACCATGCCAATCGTTGTAGCGATTAAACATGTGCTCAACGAAAGTATCTTTACGCCAATCCTTTGCGCACTCCCCATTAATCAAAGGAACTAATGAGCGGCCTTGGTAAATTTCAGGGATCTCCACGCCTGCCAAATCCACAAAGGTTGGTGCCATATCCATATTGTTGACTAACTCTGGCACGACTCTGCCACGTTTTGCTTCAGGCAGGCGAGGATCGTAGATAACTAATGGGACACGAAGTGACTGCTCATAATGATTCCACTTACCAGCTGTTCCACGATCGCCTTTTAAAAACCCATTGTCGGCAGAATAAACAATAATTGTATTGTCCGCGAGTCCTTCAGCTTCGAGAGCTTCTAGCAAACGGGCAATCGCATTATCGATACCTGTCACCATTCGGTAGTAGGCACGCATATTAATTTGATATTTTTCGGGAGTATCCCAACGCCAGAAATAGCGCTTACGACTCAACCCTTCCTCATCTTGTAGAAATGAAGGCATCGCCTTGAAGTAATCCTCATCTGCTAACTTAGGTGCTGGGATCTCGATGTCTTCATACAAGCCGTTAGTCGACTCGGGCCATTGAAAATGATAGCCTGGACGGTGATCGCCGTCTTCTGCGTGCGAAGCATTAAAACTGATCGAAAGACAAAAAGGTGTGCCTTCTGGATTGGTCTGAAGAAATTCAATCCCCGCATCCACGCAGAGGTCTGTTTCATGACGCAAGCTACCATCGGGCATTTCCTTCAGGTAAGGGTTGCGATCGATTGGCTTAAAGAAATCAAATTCGCGTTTCATGCCTGGTGCGACATAAGTCATACCGTATTTACCTGCAAATCCAACACGATAGCCTGCATTCTTCAGCACCAATGGATAGCTGGTCGCCATGTGCTCTGCGGACACTTTGGGCTCGCCAAAATTATACCCGTGTGTGCGTTGCGACAACCCAGTGAATAAGGTGGAACGACTTGCGGCACAAATTGGAACTTCACAGAACACATTGTCAAAACGCACCCCTTCTGCTGCTAATTTATCAATCGTCGGCGTTTGAATTAACGGATTACCGTAGCAACCTAGGACATCTTCCCGCTGATCATCCGCTAGTAGGAAAATTACATTAGGCGCCGTAGAGGCAGCGCAAACAGACTGAACTAGCTGGGCAAGCAGCAAGCTAAACAGGGGAATGGATTTAATCTTCATATCTAATACTTTGCAGACACATTATTTTAAGAGGGGTTCCTAACCAAAAATATAGCTAAAGAAGCTGAACACTATAAATGAAACGATAAGAAACAAGCAAGACAGACCAATAATTAACGTCATCTAATCTAACATTGTTGAAAACCTCCNATATCTCGTCCCGACAATCGATTGAAACGCCTCCTTTGACGCAGATAAGCGCTCATTCATGCCAGTAAAGCTACAATTGACTCTCATCATTGTAGTCCGCACATTTTAATGACTCAAAAATACACGTCATACGATGAAGCTAATACGTCTCATACCCCTTTTTAAAACAACATTTAGCTGCATTTTATTGAGCTCATGCTCTCTGTTGCCTGTAAAAGCGACCAAGCCGATCGAGCTACAGTGCGACTATCGCAACACCCCGATAGGCGTCGACAAGCTGGCACCTAGCCTATCATGGAAATTAGACATAGCCGCGATTGGTAAGCTCCAGAAAGCCTATCAAATCCAGGTAGCAACCAGCCGTGTAGCCCTCGAAAATGACGGCCCTGACCTCTGGGATAGCCAACGAGTCGAGTCCGCCAATGCCCAGAATGTTTCATACCAGGGCGAACCATTACTTTCTAGGCAAGTTTGCTACTGGAGAGTTCGAGTCAAATGCCAAGGCGATACGGATTTTGGTGCTTGGAGTTCGATCGCCCATTGGGAAATGGCGCTCCTGAAGCCGACTGATTGGACAGCTCATTGGATTCGAGGCAAAGCAGTGCCGCCAGTAAAAGCAAATGACGCACTCAATGCTTGGATGTATGCAGCAGCCCACGTCGATGATGTCACTTTCCAAAATAGACCCAGTGACTGGAAACCGGAAACGATCCTTCCGAAAGAGGCGGAACGCCTTCAAGCAATGGAAACAGCCACTTGGCTACGTAAAGATTTCACTATTCACAAGAAGGTGGTAAAAGCTCGACTGTATAGCACGGCAGCAGGCTATGGAGATTTCTACTTAAATGAAAATAAACTCGGAAAACGCATTTTTAATCCGGCACAAACCGATTTCGAAAAACGCATCCTCTACGACATCGATGTGCTCGACGATGCACTCCAGCCTGGCGACCACACCCTAGCCGCACACTTAGGCCAAGGCTTTTACGGGCAAAACGCAGGTTTTGTTACGGACCGCTTCTTCTATGGACGCCCTACAATCATCGCTCAACTAGAGCTAACTTACGCCGATGGTTCTTCTGAGACGATCGTTACCGATGCGTCATGGCACACACATCCCAGTGCCGTCATCAAGAATAACATCTACGCCGGTGAAGTCTTCGATGCACGTAAATACCAGAGTGACTGGAATCGCCCTACAGACAACTCAGCAGCCAGAAAAAAAGGAAATGCAGAAATCGTGGATCCAAGTCCGACCAAACTTTTGGTCATGCAAACACAGGCACCAATTCAAATTGATCGACGCATCGACGCCGTCGAGATTCTGAATCCAGCCCCTGGAGTGTGGGTGTTTGATTTTGGACAAAACTTCACTGGTTTCGTTGAGCTCAATACAGACCTGCTAGAGTCCGGTCCAGGTGATGCCGTCTGGTTACGCTATGCTGAATGGGCAAATAGTGATGGACGAATCGGCATGGCTAGCGGCGGCGGTTTCGCAACGAGAGTCAATCAAGTGGATACCTATATACGAGGCGACGGGTTTCAAGGCATCTGGAATCCCGCCTTTAGCTGGCATGGCTTTCGATATGTAGAAGTGACTGGACTCAAGAAAAAGCCAGAACTCGACCTACTTGTGGGTTGCCTCGTGCGCAGTGCAGTTGAGCGCGTGGGCACTTTTAAATCTTCGGACGAGCACTTGAACAGAATACACGAAACCGCGCTTTGGACGTATGAGTCGAATTTGATCGGCATACCATCTGACTGCCCGATCCGTGAACGCTGTGGTTGGACAGGAGACGCACATGCGGCATTGACCCTTTCAAATTATAATTACGACATGGCATTATTTTGGGAGAAATACTTGGGCGATTTCCGCACCAATTCGAGTATCTCACCGAGCATTGTGCCTGGCAAACGAGCTGGAGGGAAAAATCCTGATTGGCCCGTAGCGCAAGTCTTGATCGCCACGGAGCACTACCTCTTTCATAACGACCTATCTATCATCAGGGACTATTATCCACGACTTTGCGAATTCATGGATTACTTCAAAGGGCTGCAGAACAAAAATGGCATTATAGCAAAAGGTTATGGAGATTGGTGCGACCCCGTGCGTAAACCAGGTGATGAGCGTGTGGGCGGCGCAGGCAAACCCCAACAAACCACGCCTGCGATCACTACAAGTGCGCTATTCATCAAAGCTTGTCAGGACATGCAGTTGCTTGCAAATGCACTCGGGGAATCAGACAAAGCCAATCAATACAGCCAATGGGAACATGAGGCGATTAAAGCTTTCAATCAGACATTTTATAAGGACCAGGAAGCTAGCTACGGCAGCCAAACGGCTGATTCTATGGCGCTTTGTTTCGAGATAGTTCCTGGCCCTAAACGCGCTAGCGTCGCTGCCGCACTCAATCGCAATGTGAGAGAAGAATGGAATGGCCATGCATCCGTAGGTGCACTTGGGCATCGCTGGCTCTATCCTGCACTTGCTGATAACGGCTACGTAGATACTGCCTACGAAATTTTCCACGCAAAGGGACATCCAGGCTACCACTATTTGTTCGACGAACTCAACGGAACGTCACTTTGGGAACGAAAAGGTGCCTTTAATCCTAAGGCAATGGAGCAGCCACTACGCTCGCTTAGCCATCCGTTCCAAGGCGGCTATGACGCTTGGTTCTACATGGGACTTGGCGGTATCCGGCCTGACAGTCAACACCCTGGGTTCAAGCGTATCGTGCTGAACCCATCCTTTCCCAAAGGACTCGATTGGGTCGATGTGAGCTATCGCTCAACTTATGGAAACATTCACAGTCGGTGGGAGCGAAAAGCAGACCTTGTGATTTGGGATATCCAATTACCGCCAAACACATCAGGGCGCCTGCAGCTACCAAAAGATCTCGCTACTCGATTAATCAAAACGCCAACAAGTAACGACAACGACAATATACTTCTAAGCGGAAAGCACCGCCTACAATTTAAGCAGTAGATATTCGCTTCGTTTAAAACGCTTGAGCGCGAAAGAAATCCGTTATTTCAAGAGGCTCGGCAAAGTCATACTTAGAGGAGACCAATAAGTAATCAGTAAGAGCGCACCTAGCATAACGATATAAAACGGCAGCATCGCACGCGAGACACGGACGATATCACTACCGCCCACCCCAGCCCCAACAAAGAGACAGGTGCCTACAGGCGGTGTGAGCAGGCCAATACTCAAGTTAGCGATCATAATGATACCAAAGTGAACTGGCTCAATACCTAGCGAAATGGCAATAGGCAAAAAGATCGGGGTGAAGATCAACACCGCAGGCGTCATGTCCATAAACACGCCAACTGCGAGTAAAGTCAGGTTGATGATCAATAATATAACAATCGGATTCTGAGAGAGTTCAAGTAGCCCAGCGCTCACCTGCTGTGGGACTTGCTCCTGAGTCAAAAGACGGCTCATCGCATAACTACTCGCAACAAGAAACAATACAATCGCAGTCGTGCGCGCGGCCCGCAGCGTGATGCCGAGCAATTCAGAAGGCTTAATTTCTCGGTAGAAAACGACGCCAAGGAGAAAGGACCAAAGCACAGCAATCGCGGATGCTTCCGTGGCGGTAAAGATACCCCCTAAAATACCACCGAGAACGATAATGATTAAGAGTAAGCTCGGAAAGGCTCCAAAAACTGCCTTACCGAGATCCACATTCTCCGTAATGCTTGATGTGTCTATCTTTCCATAGCCGCGTGTTTTACAAATAATAAACGCAACAGTCATGATGCCCAGACCAATCACGACCCCAGGCAGAATTCCACCGAGGAAGAGTGCAGCCACTGATACATTTCCCGCCACCAATGCGTAAACAATCATGATATTACTTGGCGGAATGAGTAGCCCAGTCGTCGCCGCCGAGGCGGTCACAGCAATATTGAAATCTCGATCATAGCCTTTGCGGTTCATTTCGGGAATCAACGTCCCACCGACACTTGAAACCGCAGCCACAGCCGAGCCGCTAATTGCGCCAAAGAGCATACAGGTCAATGTGTTCACCAAAGCAAGTCCGCCCGGTAAGCGCCCAACGATCACGGTCGCCATCTCTATCAATCGACGGGCGAGACCTCCGCTGCCCATTAACTCGCCAGCTAGTATAAAAAACGGGATGGCTAGCAGTGCAAAACTGTCGATACCATTCGCCAAATCACTCGCAATGGTCAAAGGAATACTTTCATAATCGAGCGCAAAAGCTGTCACCACCGTGACGAGACCGAGCACAAAAGCGATCGGCACGCGTAAGCATAAAAGCGCGAGAAAACAGACGAGCATAATACATAGTTCCTGGCTCATTGTGCGTCCTCCTCTGCTTCTGCGGTGTCTTCAGTCAGAGTCGCCCATAAGGACTCGACCATAAATAAAGTTGTCAGCACGCCGCTCACCGGCAATGCGAGATAAAACCAAGCCTTTGCGATGCCAAGTGCAGGGAGCGTTTGGCCTGAAGCAAAACGATCACTCACCAGTTGAAAACCTCCCCATGCCATAATACCAGCAGCGAAGGCCAAAATTCCAAGATTCACAACTAGGCGCCCCAATCGTTGCACATCTGCAGGCCAAGAACGCACAATCACATCCAGACCGAGGTGCTTATCTTCACGGCACACAAGCGCCGCTCCAAGCAAAGCCAACCAAACCATCATCAAACGTGCCAATTCTTCAGACCAAGATGCTTGATTACCTAAAATATAGCGACTTGCGACGCCCCATATGACGTCGACGACTAAGATCGCAAATACCACGACTAATATAACTTGTAAAAAAGCAACTAGCGCGTTGTTCAGTTTTCGAAATGTATGCAATGCGTTCATTACTTAGATACCGCTTGGATTTGCTCCATGAGCTCCTTAACCGCTCCTTCAGCATACTTCGCTCGAACGGACTCTGTGGCATCCATGAAAGGTTGAGGGTCGACTTCATGCACCGTAACACCTTGAGCTTCCATTTGCTCAAGCGCTTCGGCGACTCCAGCTGCCCACGCATCACGCTGAAAGACAGATGCATCCGCCGCGGCCTGACGCAACCATTCTTGTTCTTCATCTGATAACGAGGCCCATGTCTTCTCAGAGATGATTAGGACGTCTGGTATACGAGAATGGTGATCAAAACTAAACTCCTTACAGATCTCGAAATGTCGTGATGAAACGTAGCTTGGTGGATTATTTTCCGCACCATCTACCACGCCTTGCTGTAAGGCAGTATAGAGTTCTCCCCAAGAAATCGGTGTCGGTGAAGCGCCCATGGCTTTCATCGTATCGATCGCCACGGGATCATTCATGACGCGGATCTTGAGCCCGACCAAATCACTCGGCTTGGTAATAGGCTTCTTGGCATAGAAATTACGGCTACCCGCATCAAAGTAACTCAAGCCACGAAAGCCACTTGGATTCCCTGCGCCGTTAGTCGCAAGTATGTCTAGCAATTCTTGACCGACCTCGCCATTCAAGACCGACCAATAATGCTCTGTATCGCGAAAAAGATATGGCAGACTGAAAACCTTTGCTACAGGAACGAAACTACCAAGCGTTGCACCACCCACTTTGGCAGCGTCGAGAGTGCCCGATTGCATCTGCTCCAATGTTTGGGTCTCACTGCCCAACTGCCCATTCGGAAAAACATCAAACTTAAGTTGGCCTCCAGAATACACAGACACACGCTCAGCAAAATGCTCAATTCCGGCGTGCACTGGATGATTGGTCGGCAAGCCATGGGCAATCTTCATGCGCTTCACAGCAGCTCCACCGTCAGAGCTACTTGGCTTAAATGCCGCGAATAATATAGATGCGACCACGAGGCCGACAAGGAATCCAAGAGTGAGGTAAGCTTTTTTCATCTAACTGTCACTGTTTGAGTAGAAAGCATATAAAACACAAGCCTATCCTCTACCTGCAACCGAGATTTCAACGACGCTGGCAAGAATCATCTCGTTTCAAGCCTCAGTCTGTCGCAAAAAAAACACGACATCACCCCCTGTTGANCTAGATCAGCGTCTGCCACAACGAATACCCATTAGTGGCNCTCCTTCATGTCGAAGAGAGCTAATGACGAAGCACCATAAACTANAGAATTTGTATGCATTCTATTTGCCATACAACCAATCCGAGCAATATTAAGAAACTATTCCTATGATTACAGCTTTTTTCCGATGAAACATTCAAAATATTTAAACATCCCCGCTAGATTAATCGCTTCAGTTCTAGCGNTCTCCACACTATTATGCTCCGCGCAAGAACGCCCAGATATCATCTACATACTAGCCGACGATCTCGGGTATTCTGACCTCGGATGCTACGGTAGTGAAATCAACACACCAAATCTCGACCGCCTTGCCAAGGAAGGCCTTCGCTTTAACCAATTTTACAATGCATCCAAATGTGAGCCCACTCGTGCGAACATCATGTCGGGGCACTACTGGCCCGTCACNGGGCTCGGAATGCAGCGTGGAGCAACCCTTGGCGAAGTCATGCGCGCGGCAGATTATGCGACTTTCGCACTGGGGAAATGGCATTTAAACGGTCACCCTAAAGACAGAGGCTTTGATCGTTTCTTTGGTCACCTTAGCGGCGCCAGCGCCTTCTTCCCACCGTTGGATAAATCAGTCATGCTGGGGCGCCACCCCTATCAGCCAAAAGATCCTAATTTCTATCTCACCGATGCCATCACCAACTACGCGGTCAAGTTCATCAAAGATTCCAAAAAAGCGAAACCTGAAAAGCCCTACTTTATGTATTTGGCCTACAACTCGCCNCACAATCCCTTACAAGCTCCACGCAAAGACATTGAACGCTATCGTGGTAGTTACAAAGTCGGCTGGGAGGCAATTCGCAAGCAACGCCATGCCCGAATGCAAGAACTCGGTATCATCGGCAAAGAAGCAAAGCTCTCTGCCCATCCAAACAATCTGCCCGAATGGTCATCACTCAGCAAACAGCAACAAGACCTTGAAGACCTNCGCATGGCCGTCTATGCAGGCATGGTAGATAACCTCGACCGAAATATTGGCCGGCTTCTACACAAGCTAAACCAAGCGGGGCTCGACAAAAATTTGCTCGTTATTTTCATGAGTGATAACGGAGGCTCTCCATATGCAAGAACTGACGAAACCATGCTTAAGAATGGTAAACTTCCTGGCGACCCTNGCTCCAACTGGGAGATTGGTATGGGTTGGGCCAATGTCAGTAACACACCCTTCCGCCTCTACAAACGCAATCAACACGAAGGCGGTATTAGCACTCCGTTTATCGCATGGTGGCCTAACAAGATTGCTCAGCCGAACAGCATCATCGAGCAACCCGCACACATCATCGACCTCATGCCTACATTCTTGGATCTTGCTGGCAGCACCTATGCTGCAGCAGGCAAAGGCAAGGCACTCCCTCCACTTCCAGGTAAAAGCCTGCTACCNATTTTCGAAGGTAAGCCACGCGAACCACACGCAAACCTCTACTTCCAACTCTTCGACCATCGTGCAATCCGCTCGAACGACTGGAAGCTCACGGCCGTCGACGGCAAAGATTGGGAACTTTACAACCTAGCCAACGATCGCAGCGAAACAACCGACCTCAGCAATTCACACCCCGAGATCGTTCAAAAACTATCAAACAGCTGGGAAAAATGGTGGCTCGAAGCCAAAGGCAGTCCATACGCTGAATTCAAAAACCCGACCCCACCACTACACTTACGTGACGACCGTAGTGGTGGTGCCATGTATGTGCCAACGGCAATGCCAGACAATTTTCAAGCGAGATAATGCAAGCACCTAGATGTGTCAGAAGCGGCTCAAGTCGCTACAGAACTAGTTAATTTTCACTGTCTCGTAGAAACGAATATAATCAATTTCGAACGGCGCTTGACTATTTATGGGGTCCAAACGGAAGTAATTGACTGGACTCACGGTCCAGTCAGAAACGTTACTCATATCTAAAAGATAGGTGTGGAAATAAGAGTCGTCCTTCAAGATGATATCGACTTTATGCGCATCACCGCTTGAGTTAGCTCCTGTCCGATAAAAAACAGACGCCGTTCCGCCCACAGCACTCGGCACTCGCATTCTGATTTCTATATACTTGTAGATGCCGGTATCAATTGACGAGAGTCCAGTATTTTTAGCCAAATATAAAATCATCTTAGGGTCGCTACTAGTTGGATTCCCATAAAAGAGCCCGTCGGAGACACCACTTACGATCTCCTTTCCCTCTTTCACATCTAAATTAGAACCAACGAAGTAATTATTCACACCACCCCGAGTGGAGTTGCTTTGATCAAACTCAAACCCTATTGTGCGCCCACGATCCAACATAATATAATCGACAAAATAATTGCCCTCATCGATCTCTCCATCAACGGGATCGAGGCGTAAGCCTGTCCCAGATTTATGTATACCTGTAAGTGTGACTTGACGCGTCGCCATCGAACCATTGATCGCATACTTGAAAGGCCCCACAGTGCTCATCGGCAATGGATAGACACTACCATTTCTCAACTTGCCGGCAAATCTATGGCGAATACGCACATTGGGAAAATCTGCAAAATCGAGCCCACCAGCATATCCATCAAAATACAACTGCGGATCAATAGAATCCGAGATTTCGTAACTACCGACACCTCTCGAACTCGACTTAAACGAAATACCATTCAATGACTGGGAAGACGGATCTCCACTACTGAAATTCTCCAAGAACNATGAATTCCTAGATTCAATATCTACATAGGTAGTCGCACCAGATAGTGTTGCGCCAATCGCACTAGCAATGGCAAAGGTTGTATATAATTGAGTTCGTTTCATTTAGTCTCCGTTCTAAAGCGCCACCAATAGGCACCGTCATTAATTACCCCTACTCGTTTACCGCCGACNTTGAAAGCTCCTGGATCGATCCANACGTAATATTGCGTATCTGGTTCAAGCGGCGGTAAATTCTTAAAAGATAGAGTGCGCTGTCCTTGATTGGGATGCGATTCGTCTGGGTCGATCTCCCATACCGGATTCTCTTCATCGCTAACTTTAAATAAACGAATCCGTCCCCCATCCATATCACTCAAATCCACTGGGGCATCAAAGCGCATTTCTAAGTGGGTCGAACCAGGCGCAGTGAGTTTGGAATTCTCGGGAAATGTAGACAGCAGTTGCGGCGCAAACATTTGCANACGATGCCAGCCCCAGCCGTATTGAGATTCNATTACAGGACGTCGAAGTTCCGCAGGCATTTCAATCGATTCAGCATAGTCATGCCATTTCTTTATCAGCTGTCCTACAAGTTCCTGCTTCGTATGCGCTAGATCTGTTTGCTCAGTGCGATCCTTTTTGAGATCAAACAATTGCCACGGACCACCGTATAAAGAGACCGCTTTCATGTCATCTTCAATCCAAGCACGTGACTGGTTAAACCAAAGAAAACGACTCGGCTCATCAAACACTTCATCGCCCTTGACTGAAGCAAGAAAGGATCGACCTGTCAGTGGCTTTAACTGCTTGCTTTCGAGTGGATAGGAAATACCTGCGAGCTCTAATAATGTGGGATAAATATCTGTAATACTTATCGATGAATGATCAATGGAGCCAGAGCGTGCNCTCAACCCTTTCGGCCAATGGACGATGAAAGGAACAGATAGCGCACCTTCATGGCAGGCGTGCTTATAGTAGTTAAAGGGAGTGTTTTTCACCCATGCCCAGCCGTTACTCGACGTTGGGTTGTGACGCGCTTTCCATGGCATTTGATCAGCGTCATATTTAATCGATCCGTTATTATAATCTCCCCCATTGTCGGACATAAACATTATAACGGTATTTTCGAGCTCATCAACTGATTCCAGGAAATCAATCAAGCGGCCGACGCCCTGATCCATCTCATCAACCATCGCGGCATAAGCTGCCATGCGGGCATCTTCAACGACTTTACGATGCTCTGGAAGCTCCTCCCACCGACGCACTTCAACACCATGTTGCGCGGGCAACCAATCCGGATCAAGCAAGCCCAGCTCAAGCTGCCGTGTGTAACGTTTTNCACGAATCGCAGCATAACCTTCCATATAGCGGCCACGGTATTTATCAACGGTCTCCTTTTGCGCCTGCAATGGGTGGTGTGGTGCATTGTAAGAGACAAACATGAAGAACGGCTCCTCCTCTTCCAGCGCCTCCTTCATATAATCGATGCTTCGATCTGTAAATTCCGTCGTCGCATCAAAACCAGGCGTAAAGGCCTTAAAAGGCGCCTGCCCGTCAAACCAATCTGGACCACCAACAAAGCAATCAGACATCCCACCTAGAAAACCAAAAAACCGATCAAAAACCTTCGAGGATCGTGGGTCCACATCGCCAGCGTGCCACTTACCGGACATCATTGTGCGATAGCCACCAAGTTGCAAAAGGNTGGGTAAAGGGAGTGCCCCCTCATAACTCCCGCTTCCGGCTGCTGGATACGACATGCCTGCAAGCAAAGCAACACGTGTGGTCGAACACATCGGAGTCACACGAAACTGAGAAAAGCGAANGCCTTTAGTCGCTAAACGATCNATGNTTGGGGTCTCGATTTCGCCGCCATAACTACCGACATCCGAATAGCCCAAATCATCCACCATGATTAGAAGCACATTCGGACGCTCTTCTGCAAAGGCAGGCGAGCATAACGATACACATGCCAGAAATGTATAGATTGAGTTACGCACAAAACTCTGCATGCGGCCACTCAAACGCCATGCTAAAAGAATTCTGATCATAGTTAATCGGGTGAGCCAGTTGTCTCTTGATGGTGCGGTATCTCCAATGGGCTTTTCTTAATGTCCTTTGTCACTTCGCGCCAATCTGCCATTTGAGAACGCATATGTTTGAGCATTTCCTGGCGCTCGGGGTGGCCCGCTAAATCATTNAANCCCCACTTATCTTCATCTAGTTTGAAAAGATGCTCAGGCGCTCTCGGCTTATCAAAGAGNGTCAAATAATTATACGCCTCTGGATGGCTATCTTTCGCAGCGATAATCGCATCGTAAGCATAGTTCCCCCAGACTTCGACGCCGCGAAGATCATCTGGCAAGCGCTGCTTCTTCTTTGGGTCTACGTTTAATATATAATACCAGTTTCCATCCGTAATCACACGTTGTGGGTAAAATTCACGCGGATCTGGACCATGCGAATTATGCTCTGCAAATACATACTGGCGTCCCTCAATCGTCTCTTCTCCACTGAGAATCGGGCGTAAAGAATCACCTTGCATGACCTCTGGAATCTCGATCCCACAATAGTCCAAAATTGTCGGTGCATAATCAATTTGCGAAACAGGTGTTCGATTGGTCTGCCCTTTCACCACTCCTGGNCCAACAACAGCAAGTGGTATGCGCATACCAGTCGGGTATGCGGATGCTTTTGCATAGTGAATCGGCATACCTTGGTCTGCGGTAAAGAAAATGAGCGTATCATCGCGTAAGCCAGCTTCCTCTAAAGCTTCAAGAATCGCACCCACACANTCATCCGCAATCTCAACGCAGGCAAAATACTCCTGCATATCACGACGCACGCCAGGTGTGTCTGGCAAAAAACCGGGCACCTCAATACTCTCTGCTGCTGGCAATTTTTGGTCTGGATTGTTTCTCAAATGAGTTCGATACGGACGGTGCGGAGCTGCCACATTGGCATGTATAAAAAAGGGCTTATCACCGGCTTCTTTAATGAAATGGCTGATCGCTTGTTTAAACCGCTTCGGTGTCGATTGCACTGGATTACGCCCATCATACGGATAGCGCCATGCCGGGCTTAAATGTAGCTTCTGAGTAATCGCTGTATAATAACCGTTTGCCTTAAAAAGCTCTGGAAGGGTCGCCACATGTTTACCAATGCCCACTTTATCGACAATGTGCGTCTGACGGGAGAATGCCTTATCTGGTAAATTAATGGCGGCGTATGCACATTACGCCAGTTGCCATTACTATGTGGCCACATGCCCGTCAAAATTGCCGTTCTCGACGGAGAGCAGGATGCGGATGCCGAAAAAGCATTATGAAAATACACTCCTTCTTTAGCGAGGCCATCAATGTGGGGTGTTTCAATCCCGGGCGTGCCGAGCAATGAGAGATCGGGGCTCATATCATCCGCAAGAATGAAAACGACATTCTGCTTTGCAGATACATTAAACTGTAAAGCCGCTGCAAGTGAGAGAGTAAGGAGTCGGTGATGTAGTCGCATAGAATATATATATTGAATATGAAAAATTAGTTCCAAATGTGTATTGTTTGCCCTGCCGAATTGACTAAGCGTATGTTTTCTAGTTCAACCGCCCCGGGCCCGCGTGAGGGGTCCATACGCACATTCTTTAATAAGCCATTAAACGGTAGCTCTACGCTATACGTATGCCACTGCCCATCATGCTTCACATCAAATTCCGTGGAATGCTCACCCTTGAAGGCCTTCACTTTGTCGGTCGTCCAAAAAACTTGGCCACCGCCAGAGCTATTCGATCGCATAGTAAATTGTAATCTTAATGGCCCCGCGTTTTTACCTTTCGGCTTAGTGACCATCCTGGGATCACTACCTGTTGCGACCACTTTCAATACATCACCCTCACGTGAGAGATCGAGCTCACCCATAGCACTCCAACCCATCACTGGCTTCGATCCAAAACGTGGATTTTTAATGGGGACGAGCACACCAGCCTCTTTTAAATGTGCTTCAATTATGAGTCTAAGGCTTGAACCTTTTCGGGCATCGAAGCAGCTAGGTTTTTCGATTCGCCAATATCTTCCTTCAAATTATACAACTCATAGCGGTGTGCTTGATTTTCGCCGTCGTAGTAGAAACGATAGAGTTTATAATCCCCCACTCGCACACTCGTATTTGGTAGGTTATCGGTCGCAGGAACATAGTGCGGGAAGTCAGAGATGATCGGTCCGCGATCATGTGCCTCCCCTTTGATTGCTGCGGTGAAATCAACGCCATCAATGTGAAGTTCAGGGCGCTGAGCTAATCCAGCCATCCTTAGAATCGTAGGATACAGATCGACTGAAGAAATGATCGCATCCGAGACACCTCCTGGCTTGGATACTTCTGGCCAAGAAACGATTAACGGCACACGAACCCCACCTTCGTAGTTGTTACCTTTACCACTTCTAAACGGCGCATTGCTAGTCGGTGTTGTGCCATCGACTTGATTATACATATTACCACCATTGTCAGATGTGAATATAATGACGGTATCATCGCGTATACCAAGACGATCAAGGGTATCTAGTAGGCGCTCAATATTGGTGTCCATTGTCTCGATCATAGCCCCCATTGTGGGTGACTTTTGATCATAATTCGGATCAACCAGCTGCTCGTATTTGTCGATAAGNTCAGGCTTTGCTTGAAACGGTGCATGCACGTCGTAAAACCAGAGATTCAGCAGAAAAGGGCCTTCTCGATTCTGATCAATAAACTCTAAAGCTTCGTCCGTTATGGCATCCGAAATATGAGTGCCTGGCTTCACTTTTTTGATAGTATTTATCGGCCATGGTGCGAAAAAACCACCTGGAGGGCCTGGATGATGGCGACCACCTACGACCACATCAAATCCTTGATTCTCTGGAATGTAATCACCACGCCCTAAATGCCACTTGCCTACAAATGCCGTATGATAGCCTACATCCTTTAAAAGCTCTGCATAGGTGACATACTCGTTTGGCAATCGCGACCGAGACTGCGGTATTATCGCGGGCTTATCGGGTGTCGCAGTCGTTCCCTGCTTAGGATTTAAAATTTCCTGAGCAATATGCCCGGATGCAGAAGTAAATTTCAAGCGNCCTGGATACTGCCCAGTCAAAATACTCGCACGTGTCGGACAGCACAGGGGGTTCGCACTATATGCATCCGTAAAACGCACACCCTCGCTCGCCAAACGATCAATACCAGGAGTCTTATAAAATTCACTCCCATAGGCCGCACTATCTTTCCAGCCAAGATCATCAGCGACGATGAGGATAATATTTGGCGGTTTAGCAGATAGTGATCCGACAAACGCGCCGACAAGGGCTAAAAATAATAGGATTAAATAGTTCATTTCTGAGGTATATGCGTTGTTTTACCAGAGCTCATAAGCAATGTTGACCATACAGGAAACCATTCTTGTAAGATGTCAATTAACAATGCAAAACAGTCGCAACATCTTATTAAGCTACTAGCGCGAGACAATGCGCACATCTGACAGATGTGTCCGACCCGGTTGTTCCATATCCAAGTTCAAAGTAATCGCTTCACCANATACAACTCGACCTAGAGGCACACGAATCGTTCTAGGACTTAGATCTGGCACAACTTTGACTGGGCGACCGTATATCGGTTCTGCGCCCACTCCAGCTGTCGCACCAACTGCACAATTGGACAAAATGCTAAATTCCAAATGCGTCCCAGCACTGTCCTCTTTAGGAGTATATAATAAGGTTACATGCTCCGCATAAGAAGTCATCGCCAAATTATCCTCCGAGCTTCCACCACTTAAGTAGCCACCAGACTTCATCATGAACCCTGCCTGTATCAATTCTGGATCATAATCTGGATTCTTGCGTGGCAACAATGTTTCGGTCTCCTCTAAGTTCTTGGCCAGCCAAGCTTTCAATCGTTCAGCAACTTCTGGATATTTGTTTACTANGTTGTATGCCTCACCGACATCACTTTCTAGGTCATATAATTCGAAAAGATCTTCTTGATTCGGCCCTCTGTTGAAAAAACGGAACAGCTTCCAACGCCCATCACGAACCCAGACATTCGAAATATTACCGGTCGCGAGAACCGTATGCCCAAACATACTGGTTATTGGGGGACGCTCCATCGTCTCTCCTCCAAACGCAGGAACCAGACTGACTCCNTCGAGCACAGNCTCAGGAGGTGCCTTCAAATCAGCCACTTCGACCAGTGTCGGGAAATAATCATAACTAATCGCTATGGTATCTGTCCATGCACCAGCAGCGACCTTACCAGGCCATTTAACAATTAAAGGCACACGTGAGCCGCCCTCGTAATTATTTCCTTTACCTGCCTTGAGCGGATAGTTGTTCGTCGGGTTCACACCTTCGGGGCGATCATACATATTGCCGCCGTTATCCGAGGAAAAGATCACGATGGTATTATCATCCAATCCAAGTCGTTTGAGCGCTTCATTCACCTTACCAACATTTTGGTCCATCGTTTCAACCATTGCTCCCATGATTGCAGATTTCTGATACTCTGCATCTGCGACAAGCGGTGCGTATTTTTCAACGAGCTCAGGCTTGCCTTGAAATGGTGCGTGCACGTTAAAAAACCACAGAGCCAGAAAAAAAGGCTCATCTTTTTTTGATTCGATAAAGTCAACCGCCGCATCGCCAATCACATCATCAGCATTTGGATTCCCTTCGACNACAGGCATGTTTGTGGTCTCTGGATCCCAAGGACCGAAAAAGCCTGGAGGTGGAGGGCCAGGAAAAGCTCGACCTCCGACGACATGATCAAAGCCATAACTCTCAGGAATATATGGGGCATACCCTAAATGCCATTTTCCCATAAATGCGGTCGCATAGCCACCCTCTTTCAATAGTTTAGAAATTGTGATCGAATCCAAGGGCAAACGATTGCCCGTTTGAGGATTAGTCATCGGATACCCGGGAGCGCCTGTAGCATTTTCCTGAGGGTTCAAGTTCACCTGTTGTAAATGGCCTTCTGGGGTCGTGATACGTAATCGACCGACTGTTTGACCAGTTAAAATACTGGCACGAGTCGGTGTGCATAGCGGACTCGATGCATACGCATTCGAGAAGCTCAAGCCCTCTGCAGCAAGGGCATCTACGTGCGGTGTATCATACAATTCACTGCCATAAGCACCGACATCACGCCAACCTAAGTCATCAACGATGATCATAACGATATTCGGTCGCGATTTCTCAGCCGATAATACAAAGGGTATAATTAAAAAGAGGAATATGAGGTGACGCATTTTTTGATTAGGGTTATAAATAATAATAAAATAATAGTGAGAAAAATCGCATAACTGGCAAATGGTTCCGCGTTCAATTCGTCTATGGTGCTTTGACAGTATCTATGACACCGTGTGCCATCTAAAATGANCCGAGGAAGAATGGGTATTCGATTGAAAGCANATAGACAGCTTAATTGGCTAAATAGTTTTCAACCTCCAGATTGTATTCCCCCGAAGGAAGCAGTAGTTCACATTTCCCAAAAAGTGACGTCGACTTTTGCTTATATCGTGCTGGAACAGCCTTACCGCCCAATCGCATCTGTGACCATTTAAGTGCGGGTAAACGTATGACTGCATCCGCACCTTCTGGAATAGTGAAGTCGAAGGTGAAGACCTTCCCTTTTTGTCGCCATTTAGAAACATATCGCCCGGCATTGGTTTCAAGTGATCCGCCACCATAGCTCATCCCGCCACCTGGAAGTGGCGCCAAGATAGCTCTTTTATAGCCGTTATAGTCCGGATGTGGTGCAATGCCACAGACACGTTGATACAACCATTCACCAATTGCACCATACGCATAATGGTTAAATGAATTCATCTCAACTGGTCCGAATCCACTCTCCTTTGTCCAACTGTTCCAACGCTCCCACATCGTCGAAGCTCCGTTCTTTATCGGATACAGCCAACTAGGATATGTCTCTTGTTTCAACAATCGATAGGCCACATCACAACGACCAATCTTTGTCAGCACTGGGTTCAACAGCGGAGTGCCTAAAAAACCTGTAGAAAGATGCCAATTTCGCGATTCAATACAGTGGACTAAATTCCCCGCTGCCGCTTTAAACAGTTCTTCAGGAACCAAATCAAAACCTAGGGCTAATAAATAGCTCGTCTGCGTGTTTCCCAAAACATGGCCTGTCTTGGTAATAAAACGCTCTTGGAAAGCCTGCTTGATCGTTTCTGCAAGCTTGGTATAATTCTCCGCCAGCTTCGCCTTCCCCAATGCCGCTGCCATGCTCGCCATTAGCTGAGCATCGCGCGCAAAATAAGCCGTGCCAATCAAATCCTTAGGAGTCGGCGACCACTCTGGCCGTGTGGCATCCACAGCCAACCAGTCTCCGTAGCGCGTATCAGGCTGAATGAGGCCCATCGACTGGTTCTTTAAAAATGCGATATACGCTTCCATCGCTTTCCAATTCTCACGCACAATACGCAGGCGTCCAGTGTGCTGCCAAACGGCATGCGGAACAATAATTCCCGCATCCCCCCAACCTGCGTTACCATGCCAGCCTAAAATATCAGGTGCCGTGTCTGGGAAGGCACCATCTAAGCGCTGCCCATCACGCATGGCATCCATCCACTGTCGGTAAAAGCCTTCACATTTATAATTAAAACAAGCGGTATTCACAAATACCTGCACATCCCCCGACCACCCGAGACGCTCATCACGCTGTGGGCAATCAGTTGGTGCTTCGAAGAAATTACCGCGTTGCCCCCATGTTATCGAACGATGTAATTGATTGATCAATGGGTCTGAGCAGCTGAACTCACCTCGNTTCTTCAAATCGTTATGCATCACGCAAGCAGTCAAATCTTCCGCAGTGAGTTCATCGCCCGCCCCTGCGATCTCTGCAAAACGAAAGCCATGAAAGGTAAAACGAGGCATATAGACCTCTTCGCCAGCTCCTTTGCAGACGTAAACATCCGTCGCCTTCGCATCGCGCAAGTTCTCGACATACAGCGCGCCGTCCGCTTTCAGCATCTCCGCAAAACGCATAACGATTTTTTGACCACGAGTCGTATTGCGCAACCGGATACGCAAGTTGCCGACTAGATTCTGACCGAAATCTACAATTACTTTTGATTTACGTAAGGTCAGCGACTCAGGTGTTCGCTCTTCTGTGATACGCACAGGTGCACATTTTTTAAGCCGAAGTTTTATATCTGGAGCCTCTACTGTTTGAGCAGTGCGCCAGCCAGCCCTACTAGAATTCACGGTAGACCAAGCATCCAACTCCTTACGAGCATCATAGGTTTCACCGTTATAAATTGATTGCTTACGCACGGCACCCATACGACAGGACCAATCGTCATCTGAGACGATATATTCAACCCGACCATCTTCATAAGTCAGCACAAGTTCCGCAATGAACATTGTCCTCGGAGCAAACGTGACAGCGTGCCCCTTAGGCCCAAATGGAGCCCCTGCCCAGCCATCTGCTAAAATAAGCCCTAAGCAGTTTTTTCCTGCCTTTAGATGTTTCTGCACATCATAATGACATACATACGCACGTTTACGATAGTCACTCCACCCCGGTGTAAAATAATCAGCGCTGACACGCTCGCCATTTAACCAAGGCTCCACAACACCTAGCCCGGAGAACCTGAGCCTAGCCGAGACTACAGTCGACTTCACCTCAAACTGAGTTCGGAAATAATAGGCGGCCTGCAAAGCAGTGACCGTAGAAGCAGTAGATGAGAGCCAAACAGCTCCGTCAGAAAACTGAGTCATATAAGGACTGTATAGATACTAAATTCAAAAAATACACTACTCATTATTCAACGAAGGCCTAGAACTTGGTCCCGCATCGAGATGTGAGCAGACACGAAATGGGCCTTCATCTCCCTCCTGAGAATTGGTAAGATAGCCGATAAACAATCGCCGAGTTTTCCCGCGAAAAGGATAACGCTTAGTAAAGATCATTTTGGCTTCTTCCTTATATTTAACAGCGATTTTAAAGTTAAAGAACTTAGTTTTATTGGTATCGAAAGAAGCTTCTATACTTTCACCTGGTGCGATACCTGCTCGTTTTTTGTCCAATAAAACGAATAAGTTACCAGTAGATAAATTAACAAATCGGGCCGTGCCAATTTCATGCGCACGCAGGCTCATATCAATACAAAAAAGGCGATACTCTTTACCCTTTTTGTTGATCGCAATGATGATATCCTTAGTCCCGGACGGAATGTCGCATCTACCTGCCGGCAAATAGATCATTTCTCCTTCTTCATTCACAGTTTCACGATAAAACACAAATTGATTACTATTATCATAATAGTGAGATTGTCCCACAGACTGAAAAGACGGCTCTATGCGTTTAAACTCTTTCCCTCTTCGTATGAAGAGCTTTTCACTGATTCCGGAGGTAGTAAAGAATTTGACCGCAATATCATCTGGCGATTCGTAATTTGGGAAATCACTATAATCGATTCCTTCGTCGTCATCCCCGAAATCAATTTCTTCTTGGCCATCGACGTAATCATCCACTTGGTTTCCATCGTCACCTTGCGCTCCAAGTGACAATGCTCCAAGTGAGAATGAAAAAAGTAATAGGGCTATCAGCTGATAGATTTTTTTTTGATTAGTATACATCTTAAAGAACTGATGGATCCTCAATCCATCGTATTGCTACGATTTTGAACATACGCCCGAAAGAACCTACTGGCTCCACAACGCCTCCTGAATCTCCAGCGTCGACTGGATCTGCGATTCTCTGAACAACCGCCTCGCACCATGCCTCTGAGGTATCGTTACCGATCAAACCAGACTGAGATTGCCCGTAAGTTCTAATCGTAAAAGTGTCCCCTCGAACGGTCAACAGAGGCGCTAATGATGACAGGACATCCGCCTGAGTCAAAAATGCAGGAGCGCCAAACATTCTAGAGCCAGTCTCAGTCCCTGGCATTCCACGCACATGCTCCTTGTCGAGCGAAGTATTTAACGTAGCAGAATTGATGATATTCCTACCTGCTTGATAAAACTCATTGTTGATCAGCGGATTCGTCGGATCGGTAGATACGCGATCAATAGCGGCCTGCAAGGTTCCTTTGAGCCCGAGATAATCTCCGTCTTGATCTGCAGCGTTTGGCACTAAACGACGGTTCACGAAATCGGCGATTGATAAAAATGGACCACGGCGCTTGATCTCCGCTACAATCGATATCGCCAATTGCTCAATTTCTGGTTGGCTCAGTGTCCGCGTGCTGGACCATGCATGCGGCCCGTTTGGACTTATTGCATCATTAGCGTTCAATCGTTCAGCAAGCAGCGGATACGCCTTCTTAGATAGCGGGCTGCGATCTATATCGTTACTAGGCTGACCATCACCCGCGAGAGCAGATTCTCCGAGCATAGAAGCCAAGAGCATCTCCCAAGCACTTACAGAGGTTGAATTCACATTGAAACCACCTTCAACGGCGACACTTGCCGCCGCTTCTTCAAACGCGGTTACAGATGCTCTCAAGTCCGCATCATCTGGAAAGACGCCATCACTGTTAGCAACCAGACGGTGACGAGTATTCGTCAACACAGTGTCAGGCTCAAGGTCGACTGCTGTGCTTTGCGGAATCGTGGAAACAAAAAAGCGGTCGAACATCGATTCATTCAACAAATACGACAAGTCAGAATAATACTGCGGGCCCCTGAAGCCATTTTGTGACTGATAGACACTATTTCGCTCGATGTGCGTATGCGCTTCTGAATTACCAAAGGGAAAAGATGTTTGATAAAGATCCACCGCGAACGATAGGTTCGAGAGATAGCCTAGTGATAGAAGTCCCGTCTCCGAACGCACATAATCGTAAATCGGGTAAACTGTTTGGTGAGCCAACGCAGAATGGTGATGATACAAACCAAACGAGCCTACACTATCGTATCCTAAAGCAGCATCATATACACCATCTGGAATCGATGCGGGATAGGCACCGTCATACCAATTCGGCGTATGAAATGAATCGCCATATAATCGACCTTGGCTAACGCTTGTGATCGAAGTGTCATCCAGATGCTTTTCTTGAGCAAGGTAATTGAACCGGTTGAAATTACGGATTTTTGCCGAATTGCCACCGTTACCCATAGGCTGAGCAAAGTAGCCATAGCCATGTTCATATCCCGGCAGTCCGCTATCCGACATGATGCTATCAAGCCCATCATACTCAATCGGCCTAGATAAGAAACTTTTGGTTCCGCCGCCATGCGCCGCCCAGTCCATGAGTGTCCCTGAAGTGCTATTAGAACCTTTCAAATCAATAAACTGTAAAAGCTCAGCATCTGGCGACTGCCCAACTACATAAAGTTTAGTCGATAAACTTGGCTCCACTGAACCACCGCCAGCAGAGGTATCTGATACAAAAAACTGAGCTCTTAATCTATCACCCGGACTCGTCAGTCCATTCATGGCGGGCGTATAGGTAACAGACGGATCTGCACGCATCGTGTTATTCGAAACGATATAGAAGAATCCATATTCACCCGTATCTTCATTAATCAATTCATTATGATTTTCAAAATCACTCGATGCGTTGTTACTGGCAAGGTAGTCGAGGCCTTGGNCACTCACGTATTCACTCTTATNAGGGTCGTTGGGGTCCGTTATATTGGCCGTGTAGAGCAATGTTTCTCCTGGCGCGAATCCTTCGGTATTATCAATAACAAAGGTAAGGTATGGATAATTGTCATCTTCAACAAACAGTGCTTGTGGATTCGCGGCATTGGCCCAGTTGAAATGAGTTCGGCCACCGCCCGGCCCTAACGCGCCGCCACTACTATATCCCTTATAATCAAAACCCTTCGTCTCATTACGCGCAGCAAACGAAGGCGCTCCAACCTTTCTGGTATTGAGCGCCGTATTCGCTCGCACCTGAATCACATACTTCGCAGGAGCGATGGGCACATTGTGTGGATTCCACAAGGTAAACTTAGGGTAAATCAGGAACACTGGATTNACTTCAGCACCCGTTCCAAGAANTTGAAACGATAAACCAAAATAAACCGCAGATTTAAGTATGACAGGTCCTAAGCCATGTTGATCTTGTTCATGAATTCGAGGATTAGACGCCGTGCCACCGATAAACCCGCTAATGTCCATACCTGTTTCATACCATGACTTAATCATGCCAAACTTCGGGAGCTTGTATTGATCATAATCTACATTGAAACTACCTACACCAAGTCGCCCTGTATAGTCTGGATCTGAATTATTGCGCACAATGAAATCGGAATCGTTCAATCCACTCGCATTCGTTTCCAAGTAGACGGTCAAGTCCTCTTTAAGGCGACCTTGCGTGACATCTACCGGAATCGTTTGTGATACGGTCGTGAAATCGTCATCATTCACGCTCGTCCAAGGCGTCCATGCACTATCGATCAACTGTAAGCTTTCATTACTGGAAACACGCGACATCTTGTCTGTCTGCGAAGAGTCTGTAACATCGTAAGTCGACAATTCATNAATGACTGATGGATTCGACTGGTGCGGAGCCATCAACGACCATCGCGGCTCAAAAGTTTGCCCACTGAGAACGGTTTCGTCTTTGGTAACATTGATGCGAAACTTAGCGTTTTCATCTGCGACCCACCAAGCAAATTGACCGCCGACTACGTTGTTCTTGGCGAATATGTCTAACTTCCCTGCCTTCACATCTACAGAAGTGTCCGTATTATCTTCAAAGCGAGCAAGTGTCACAACGTTGTTGGCACCTCCATTAATCGCCTCGGCAGTAGTCGTTGCGGGATTTGCACCCGCCGCACTTAATTCAGTGCGAGCAGAAACCAACCAATCGATACGATCGGCTGCTGTTAAATCCGTCGACCAATCACGCAAATTCTCAAGAGTTTGAGTCTCCTGCCCTGGCTCAACAGTCTTAAAAGCAGCGAGCCAGTATGGGTTCTGAACCGTTTCAATTGCTAGCGTATTTGGATTCGAATCGAAAATATCCGCACGAGCCGTCACACGCTGATCANAGCCCATTGATTTCTGNAACTCCCCGACCGCAACATAAACACCCAGTAAGGCATTTTGCTGAGACTTCAGTTTTTCTAANTGAGTCTGCGAAACCCCAGTTTCAACTCGAACCAGCGTCGTAATAGATAACAACAAAACGAGAACAAAAGCCATCAAAGATAGCGCAATGACCAGCGCAAAGCCTGATTTTGAAGATCGATTCCTAAGCATGAATTTGTAAACTAATTGGGGTTGNGTAAATATAAGAGTGAATCCTCACAAGCTGCNTTAAGAAACCTTTCCTGTCAAGTTTAGCCTTAAATACATGTATTATATTATTAGACTATGAATATAGCATATGTTCCAAGCGAGTAAACCCTACTAAAAAA
>JGI26083J51738_10000114_pt1 | contig 37824 bp, 37 predicted proteins | sample SaaInl85LU_5_DNA_FD_51738 | JGI IMG/M metagenome (IMG submission 51738)
TGTATTAAATCAAAAATTTAGAGTTCATGTTTTACAAGGCACTACCGGCTCAGGTAAAACAATGGTCTATTTTGAGGCTTTAAAAGAGATAATTAATAAGGGTTTTCAGGGGTTAATTCTATTACCAGAAATCGGATTAACAGGACAATTTCAAAATAAATTTATAGAATTTTTTGGTTTCAAGCCTGCTGTGTGGCACTCAGGTATTACAAAAAAAAATAAAGAAATTATTTGGAGTGGAATAGCAAATGATAAAATTAAAGTTGTAATTGGTGCTCGATCTTCATTATTTTTACCTTTTAAAAAACTAGGATTAATCATTGTTGATGAAGAACATGATCAATCTTATAAGCAAGATGAGGGAGTAACTTATAACGCAAGAGATATGGCAATTTCTAGAGCATCCTTTGAAAATATTCCAATCAATTTAATAACAGCCGTTCCCTCTATTGAAACTTATGACAATATTAAAAAAGGCAAATATAGTTTATCAAAACTTGATCAAAGATATTTAAATGCATCTTTACCAAAATATGAAATAATTAATCTAAATAATTCCAAACTCGAATCTCAATCTTGGATAGCTAAAGAAACAATCGAGAAAGTAAAATTTCATCTTGAAAAAAAAGATCAAGTATTATTTTTTTTAAATAGAAGAGGATTTTCACCCCATGTTTTATGTAAAAAATGTTTTACTAGTTATTCATGTCCAAATTGTTCAATAAATTTAGTTTATCACAAAAACAAACAAAATTTATTATGTCACTACTGTGGATACAAAACTTTACTAAATAGGGACTGCTCAAAAGAAGGAAAATGTGATTTTATTTTTAGTGGGCCTGGAGTTGAAAGGATATCAGAAGAAGTAAAAAAAATTTTTCCCACCAAGGAAACAACTATATTTTCTAGCGATACAATGAATAAAAAAAGTTCAGCAGATATTTTAGAAAAAATTATAGATAATAAAATTCAAATTTTAATTGGAACTCAATTAATTTCTAAAGGATTTCACTTTCCAAGTTTAAATTGTATTGTTGTTGTTGATATCGATTTATCATCACAAGGTCACGACCTAAGAGGTGCTGAAAAGAATTTACAATTATATCATCAACTTTCAGGTAGAGCAGGAAGAACAGGAAAGCCAGCAACTGTTTATTTTCAAACTTATAATTTAGATACCAAAATGATAACAGACATTACCAATAAAGATCCTGATATTTTTTTAGATAAAGAACTTGAAATTAGAAGGGAAAATAACCTTCCACCGTTTCAAAGATTTATTGCCTTAATAATTACCGGTAATAATGAAAGAGAACTTGAAAAAGAGGCTTATAAATTTAAAAGTTTTATAGAAAGTGCTGTTGATGGTAGAGTGCTTGGTCCTGTAAATGCACCTATATTTAGATTAAAAAGAAGGTTTAGAGTAAGACTTTTGATCAGGGGTCGAAAATCTCTCAAGGTTCAAAATTCCCTTTCAAAAGTCATTGAAAAATTCAAATTTCCAGCTGGAATGAAACTAACGGTTGATGTTGACCCAATAAACTTCAATTAACAAAGAAAAAACAAGACTTTTAGACAATGTGTGACTTGAAGAGCTAGGAGTCATATGTTAATTAAAACAAAATTTTAATAAATCTTCTAATATTTATAAGGAACAATAAATTGAGCAAAAATAAAGGTTTTTCTGAAACATCAGCAGGTAGATATTCCCTGGCACTTTATGAATTAGCTGTAGAAGCTAATAATTTGAGTGAGATCGAGGTTCATTCTGCTTCAATTATTAATTTAATTACTTCAAGTGAAGATTTTAAATCTTTAATCAAGGATCCAACGAATAACAAAGAAGACCAATTAAATGCTCTAAGTAAAATTTCAGAACAATATAAATTGAATGAATTATTAACTAAATTTTTAAGCTTTCTAATATCTAAAAGAAGATTCTTTTATGTGGATAAAATTCTAAAAAGCTTTGTTGAGACATGTTCAGTCAAAAGAGGTGAATTAAAAGCAGAATTAACTTCTGCAAAAGATCTTACTGAAAATGAAATTAACAATATAAAAGAAGAATTGACTAAAAACTTTAGTTCAAAAATAAAATTAAACTACAAACACGATGCAAGTTTAATTGGGGGTTTGATTGTGCAAGTCGGAAGCACAATGGTGGACACTTCCATTAAAAATAAATTACAACAAATCGAAAATAGGATGATAGAGGCATAAATGGATATAAACCCATCAGAAGTAACAAAGATATTAAAAGAGCAAATTAAAAAATTTGGCGATAAAGCAGAAGTGACTGAGGTTGGTCAAGTTTTGTCAGTAGGAGATGGTATTGCTAGAGTGTACGGATTAGACAATGTTCAAGCTGGAGAGATGGTAGAATTTTCTGATGGATCAAAAGGAATGGCTCTAAACTTAGAAAGTGAAAATGTTGGAGTTGTAATTTTCGGAGACGATAGAAAAATTAAAGAAGGTGACGTTGTTAAAAGAACAGGAAGTATTGTTGATACACCTGTTGGAAAAGAATTATTAGGAAGAGTTGTTGATGGATTAGGAAATCCAATTGATGGCAAAGGTGCTTTAGATAAAGCAACTAAAAGAAGTAGAGTTGAAGTAAAAGCTCCTGGAATTATTCCAAGACAATCTGTTAGTGAACCAATGCAAACAGGCTTAAAATCAATTGACAGTCTAGTTCCAGTTGGAAGAGGACAGCGTGAATTAATTATTGGGGATAGACAAACTGGAAAAACTGCAGTTGCTATCGATGCGATCATTAACCAGAAAAAAATAAATGAATCTGGTGATGAGAAGCAAAAACTTTATTGTATCTATGTTGCTATAGGTCAAAAAAGATCTACCGTTAGACAAATTCAAAAAACTTTAGAAGAAGCTGGTGCAATGGAATATACAACAATTGTTGCTGCTACTGCTTCAGATGCAGCGCCGCTTCAGTTTTTAGCACCATATACAGGCTGTACTATGGGTGAATATTATAGAGATAATGGTATGCATGCATTAATCATTTATGACGATTTATCTAAACAGGCTGTAGCTTATAGACAAATGTCACTTTTATTAAGAAGACCTCCAGGAAGAGAAGCTTATCCGGGAGATGTATTTTATTTACACAGCAGATTACTTGAGAGAGCAGCCAAGCTTAGTGATGAGCATGGTGGAGGTTCGTTAACCGCTCTTCCTATAATTGAAACGCAAGGTGGAGACGTATCTGCTTTTATTCCAACTAACGTTATTTCAATTACGGATGGTCAAATATTTCTTGAAACAGAATTATTTAACCAAGGAATTAGACCAGCGATTAACGTAGGTCTATCAGTTTCTAGAGTTGGATCTGCAGCACAAACAAAAGCAATGAAAAAAGTTTCTGGTTCAATGAAGCTGGAGCTTGCTCAATATAGAGAGATGGCTGCCTTTGCACAATTTGGATCTGATTTAGATGCATCTACACAAAAACTTTTAAATAGAGGTTCAAAACTAACTGAACTTTTAAAACAAAAACAATATTCCCCTATGACAGTTGCTGAACAAGTAATTTCAGTTTTCTGTGGAGTTAAAGGTTATTTGGATGATGTGGAACTTAAAGATATTGCTGAGTTCGAATCTAAGATTATTGAAAAATGTAAATCTGAAAAACCAGAAATTTTAGAATCTGTTTTAAGTTCAGGTAAGCTTGAAGAAGATACNGAAAAATCATTAGTTGATACTATCATGGAACTTAAGAAGAACTTTAATTCTTAAAATATGGCAACACTAGACGACTTAAAAAAAAGAATAGCGAGTGTAAAGTCTACACAAAAAATTACCAAAGCCATGAAAATGGTTGCGGCCGCTAAACTTAGAAGAGCNCANGAAAATGCTGAAAAGGGAAGACCTTATTCTGAAAAAATGAATAACATTATTCTTAATTTATCTAGTGGCATTTCTGATAAGGAAAATGCTCCTAAGCTTCTTTCAGGAACAGGAGAAGATAAAGTGCATTTATGTATTGTGTTAACATCTGATCGTGGTCTATGTGGTGGTTTTAATACAAATATTATTAAAAAAGCCAAAACATATTTTCAAAAAATATCTGATGAGGGAAAAACTTTAAAAATTATAACTGTTGGATCTAAAGGTTATGATCAATTAAAAAGAGTTTATAAAGATGCTATCGTAGAGAGAATATCTTTTAAAGATTCAAAAACTATCAATTATCTAGATGCTGAAAAAGTGGGAAAAATGATAATTGAAAACTTTGAAAAAGAAGAATTTGATGTGTGTACAATTTTTTATAATAAATTTAAAAATGTAATCACTCAGATACCTCAAGAACAACAAATAATTCCTTTAAAAACATCTGAAGCAGAAGAAAATTCTTCTGAGGATAATTATGAATTTGAACCAGANGAAGATGAAATTTTAAGCAANTTATTGCCTAAAAATATATCTACTCAGATTTTTAAAGCGATGTTAGAAAATTCAGCTAGCGAACAGGGCTCAAGAATGAGTGCAATGGACAATGCAACCCGTAACGCAGGTGAAATGGTTGACAAGCTAACTATTGAGTATAATAGAAGTCGTCAAGCAGCTATTACAAAAGAACTAATTGAAATCATATCAGGAGCGGAAAGTTTATAATTATGAGCAAAGGAAAAATCACACAGATCATTGGAGCAGTAGTAGACGTAAAATTTGATGGAGAANTACCAGAAATTTTATCAGCATTAGAATGTAAAAATGGAGACAACAGATTAGTTTTAGAAGTTGCTCAGCACCTTGGTGAGTCAAGTGTTAGAACAATTGCAATGGATGCTACTGAAGGATTAAAAAGAGGAGACGAAGTAACCGCAACAGGTGCTCCAATACAAGTTCCAGTTGGTCCAGAAACTTTAGGAAGAATTATAAATGTAATAGGTGAACCTATCGATGAAAAAGGTGAAGTTAAAACAAAAGAAATGGCCAATTCATAGAGCTGCACCTGAATTTAGTGATCAGTCAACAGAGACAGAAATTCTAGTTACAGGAATTAAAGTAGTTGATCTATTAGCACCATACGCCAAAGGAGGAAAAATTGGTTTATTTGGAGGTGCGGGTGTTGGTAAGACAGTACTTATTATGGAATTAATTAACAACGTAGCAAAAGCTCATGGTGGATTTTCTGTGTTTGCTGGTGTTGGAGAAAGAACTAGAGAAGGAAATGACCTTTATCACGAAATGATAGATTCAGGCGTTATTAAGCCAGAAGGTCCAGGATCAAAAGCTGCATTAGTGTATGGTCAAATGAATGAACCCCCAGGAGCTAGAGCAAGAGTTGCCTTAACAGGTTTAACTGTGGCTGAATATTTTAGAGATCAAGAAGGACAAGACGTATTATTCTTCGTTGATAATATCTTTAGATTTACTCAAGCAGGTTCAGAAGTTTCTGCACTATTAGGAAGAATTCCATCAGCAGTGGGATATCAGCCTACACTTGCAACAGACATGGGTAATCTTCAAGAAAGAATTACGACTACTAACAAGGGTTCTATTACATCTGTACAGGCGATTTATGTACCAGCAGATGACTTAACTGACCCGGCACCTGCTACATCTTTTGCTCACTTAGATGCAACAACTGTATTATCGAGACAGATAGCTGAAATTGGAATTTATCCAGCAGTTGATCCTCTAGATTCCACTTCTAGAATTTTAGATCCTAGAATAGTTGGTGATGAGCACTACAGAGTTGCAAGAGAAGTGCAAAAGATTCTTCAAACTTACAAATCTCTGCAGGATATTATTGCGATTTTAGGAATGGATGAATTATCTGAAGAAGATAAATTAACAGTAGCTAGAGCGCGTAAAATACAAAGATTTTTATCACAACCTTTCTTTGTTGCTGAAGTCTTTACTGGTTCTCCAGGAAAATTAGTAGATTTAGAATCTACAATTAAGGGTTTTGCTGCAATATGTAATGGTGAGTATGATCATTTACCAGAAGCTGCATTTTATATGGTGGGCACAATTGAAGAAGCTGTAGAAAAAGCAGAAAAAATGGCGAAAGATGCTGCTGCATAATGAGTGAAGAGTTCAAAATAGAAATTGTAAACCCAGAAAAATCTTTTCTTTCAAAAGAAGATGTAACAGAAGTTGTTGTACCTGCTTTTGAGGGAGAAATGGGGATTTTAAAGGACCATATCTCAATTATTTCATTTCTAAAGCCGGGGATTATTAAAATCTTTTCTAAATCAGGCGAGGATAATTACTATGTTGAGGATGGAATTGTTGAATTTAAGAATAATAATTTATCAGTTCTAACAAGTTCTATTTTTAATATTAAAGATATTGATAAAGATAAAATTAGTGAACTACTTGCTCAAGCAGAAGAAAATTCAAAAAATAGTGACATTACAGATCAAAATAAATACNTNGTTGATCAAAAAATTGATGTGCTAAAAACTCTTAATTAAGAATTTCTTTTACTTTTTCTTTAACATCTTTGTACACATGTAGCTTAAAGTCTACAACTAGGTCAGTTATATTTTCTAGATCAATCCATTTCCATTCACAAAATTCAGGGTGTTTAGTTTTAATATCAATCTCATTATCTTGTCCTAAAAATCTCATTATAAACCACTTTTGTTCCTGACCTCTATATTTACCTTTCCAAATTATACCTAGTAAGTTTTTTGGTAATTCATAAGAGATTAATCCATCACATTCTTTGATTAGTTCAACATTTTTTATACTAGTTTCTTCTTCTAGCTCTCTGTAAGCAGCAGTTAAATAGTCCTCACCCTTATCAACACCACCTTGGGGCATCTGCCAAAAATTTTTTTGATTATCAATCCTTTTTGCAACAAAAACTTTATTATCTTTGTTCAGGACAACAATTCCAACCCCACTTCTAAGAGGTAAATTCACTTTACTATCTGGCATTTATCCGTTGAATAGTTTTATTGCAAAATTCAATTGATTATCAGTTTCAGAGTTAAATTTAAAATCATCCGAACCTTCTGCAACTTCTATATCNGGTGTTACACCTACTTCAGAAATAGATTTTCCTGAAGGGAGATAATATTTTGCAATTGTTAATCTAATAGCACCTCTATTTTTCAAAGGGATTATTGATTGCACAGAACCTTTTCCATAACTATTTTCTCCAAGTATAATAGCTCTTTTATGATCTTTTAATGCACCAGCTACTATTTCNGATGCTGAAGCTGATCCATAGTTAATAAGTATAATTAGTGTTTTACCATTTGTTAGATCACCTTTTTTAGCAAACCATTTTCTATTCTCTGAAGCTTGTCGACTTCTTGTTGATACAATCTCACCATTTTCTAAAAAAAAGTCTGAAATTTTAATTGCCTGAGAAAGCAAGCCACCTGGGTTGTTTCTTAAATCTAAGATATAACCCTTTAGATCTTTGTTTTTATTTAATTTATTAATTTTATCTTTAATTTGTTCACTGCTATTTTCGTTAAAGGAAGTTAATCTTATATAGCCNATGTTATTATCTATAAGTTCNGATTTTACAGACTGAACCTGAATAACTTCTCTCGTTATATTAAAAATTAATGCTTTTTTTACACCTCTTCTTCTAACTGTTATTTCAATACTTGATCCAACAGGTCCCCTCATTAAGTCTACTGCTTGCATTAATGTTTTGCCTTGGACCTGAGTATTATTAATTTTTACAATATAATCACCAGCTTTTAATCCTGCTTTTGATGCTGGAGTATTATCTATTGGTGATATTACTTTTACAACACCTGCTTCCATGCCAACTTCAATACCAAGCCCACCAAACTCTCCACTAGTTTCAGTTTGCATACCCTCAAAACTTTCAGGTGTCATATATGCAGAATAGGGATCAAGAGATTGCAATAAACCATTTATGGCTGAGTCCATACTTTTTGATTGATCAACTTCATCAACGTATTCTTTGCTAATTTTCTCAAGAACCTCACCAAACAAATCAATTTTTTTATATAAGTCGGTGTTTTCAGAAAAACTTTTTTGAAAAGTAAATAATAGTATTATAAAAAAAAGAAAAAATCTTTTAGTCAAAATCATATCATCACTTTTTCTTTAGGAATGATTTCTGACCATATTTTTTCTAATTCATAAAATTTTCTTTTATCAGGATGAAATATATGAACAATCAAATCTATACCATCAACTAATTTCCAATCACCACTTTCTTTTCCTTCAATCTTAGAATTTTTTATTCCATTGGTCTTTAATTTTTCTAGCACCATTTCAGATAAAGCTTGAATATGTCTAGAAGAAGTTCCGCTTGCTATAATCATATAGTCAGCCATTGAACTTTTATTTTTAAGATCTATTGAAATAATATCTAGGGCTTTATTAGAATCTAGGGTTTTTAGGATTAAATCTTTAAGGTCTATGTTTTTTTCCATTAATTTATTTAACCTTATCAAATTTTTCTTAATTGAGAAGATGAAATATTAACCTTTTTAAAATTAATAAAAGATAATCTATTTTTATTTACACCGTTATAGGTCACAGACTTTAGCGATTTAGCTTTATATCCCTGTCGATCAAATACAAGTAGATTGCATTTTTTTATAATGGATTTCCATTTATACCATTTATGAAAATTGATTAGATTGTCAGCACCCATAATAAAATAGATCTCAAATTTTTTATCTTTATTTAAGTAATTGATGAGGTCAATTGTTTTATTGGAGAGAACTTTTTCCTCATAAAATTTTACTTTAATAAAATTATTTTTACCAATAATTTTTTTTGCAAATTTTATTCTATTTTTTAGATCTGTTTTACTTGTATTTTTAAATGGGTTTTGTTTAGTAATTGCCCATATAATATTTTTTAATTCTAATATTTTTTTAGCCTGTTTAGAAATTTCTAAATGACCTTTGTGAGCAGGATCAAAAGTTCCCCCCAAGATTCCAATTTTTGTCTTTTTTTGTTTTAAGTTATTTTCTGGTTTTACCATTACTAATAATTTCGTATTTGTATGAAACGAGCTGCCCTAATCCAACAGGTCCTCNTGGAGGNAAAGTATTTGTNGAAATGCCAACCTCACCACCAAAACCNAATTCACCACCATCAGCAAATTGAGTAGATGTGTTATGCATTGCTATTGAACTTTTAACATTTTTTAAGAATTTATTTGCAGTTTTTTTATTTTTAGTAATGATAGAGTCAGTATGCATAGTCCCATATTTGTTAATATGGCTAATAGCGTCGTCACAATCTTTAACTGTTTTTACAGACACTGTTGATGATAAATATTCAGTAGACCAATCCTTTTCTTTTGCTGGATAAATCTTTCCCTTGTAATATTTTTTCAAAAAACGATCTCCATAAATTTTGCAGTTATTTTCTTCTAACTTTTTTAAAATTGGGTTACAGAATTTCTTAACAATTTTTTCATGCATCAAAATTGTTTCAGTAGCNCCACAAATACTAGTGTTTCTTAGCTTTGCATTATAGGTAACGTTTGTAGCCATCTTTAGATTGGCNTCCTTATCAATAAAAGTATGACAAAGACCTTCCAAGTGACCGATAATAGGGACGTTAGAAAATTGTTGAACTCTTTTTACTAAATTTTTTCCACCACGAGGTATTATTACATCAATATAATCTTTCATTTTTGAAAGCATAAAGTCGACCATTTTTCTGTCTTTAGAGTCTATAAATTGAATAAAGTTTTCATTCACTCTAGTTTCCTTAAGCGACTTTCGAAATAGTTTTGCTAAAATTTTATTAGTATTTATAGCTTCAGAGCCACCCTTTAAAATTACAGCATTTCCAGATTTAAAGCATAAACTTGCAACATCAGCTGTAACGTTGGGTCTGCTTTCATAAACAACACCTATAACACCAATAGGTATAGACACTCTGCTAATTGTTAAACCATTTGGTCTGCTCCATTTTTCTAAAGTAGCATCAACAGGATCTTTCAATTTAGCAATTTTATTTATAGAATTTTTTATGCCTATTAGCTTTTTTTCATCAATAGTTAATCTTTCTATCAGATTGCTTTTTAGGCCCTTGTTTAGAGCAAATTGAATATCTTTTTGATTAGCTTTAAATATAGATTTTTTTTCTTTGCCTAATAAGAAAGCATATTTTTTTAAAACTTTATTTTTAGTTTTTGAATTAACTTTATCAAGTGATGCCTTTCTTGCATTTTGACCTATTAATCTCATATATCTGCTCATTCTATACCTCTACTATATCATCTTTATGAATTACTTCTGATTTGGAAATATATCCTAGTAATTTTTCTATTTCTTTCGAGTGGTGACCCATTATTTTTTCTATTTCATTAGATGAAAAAGAGCTAAGTCCTCTTGCACATTCGTAATTATTTTTATCTAAAACTTTAATATGATCTCCTTTACTAAATCGCCCAGATACTTTTTTTATTCCTGCTGCTAATAAACTTTTACCATTTGAAAGTGCTTGTTTCGCACCATCATCAATAATCAGCGCACCTTTAGGTGAAACAGAGCTGATAATCCATTTTTTTCTAGCATCTAATTTTGAAACCTTAGGTAAAAACCATGTACAATTATTCTCTTCAGTTATTTTTTTAATAGGTCGGTTTATTAAGCCATTTGCTATTACCATCTGGCATCCTGATAATTGACAGATTTTAGCAGCATCTATTTTAGTTTTCATGCCACCCGTTCCATGCTCACTAATACTTTTGGTCGCTATTTTTTCTATATCTTTATCTATATTTCTTATTTCTTTTATTAATTTTGCATTTTTATATATTTTTGGATTATGTGTATAAAGACCATCTACATCAGAAAGCAANATAAGGGAGTCTGCACCTGATATTTGTGCAACACGAGATGCTAATCTGTCATTATCACCATACTTAATCTCTGAAGTAGCGATAGTATCATTTTCATTTACTATTGGTACAAAGCCNAGTTTAAATAAATTNTCAAAAGTTCTTTTTGCGTTAAGGGCTCTTCTTCTTTGTTCTGTATCTTCTAGAGTGAGAAGAATTTGNGAAATATTAATTTTTAATTTAACAAATGTTTCTGAAAATAANTTCATTAGTTCAATTTGCCCAATAGAAGCAACAGCCTGACTTTTATCAATCTTAAGGTTTTTTTTGCTAATATTTAGTTTTTTGCAACCCATTGCTATTGCTCCAGAGCTTACAATAATAACTTTTTTATTCTGTTTTATTAATTCCTGAATATCTTTAGCAAATTCAGTGAGCCATTTTCTCCTTACTTTTTTTTTGTCATCTATTAACAAGGATGAACCAATCTTAATTACAATTATTTTAGAATCTTTAAGATACATAGGAGAGCAATTTAGCTTTAATTCTAGATATTGAGCCTTTTTCTAATGTTGAGAGTGTAACCACCTCAGAATCTTTATTTTTAGAAAAATTTTTTAAAATTTCTTTCACTTCTTCTTCTTCTAATAAGTCTGTCTTATTTAATACAATTATCTCTTTTTTTTCTAGTAAATCTTTACTGTAACTCCCCAACTCATTTCGAACTTGTTTATACGTATTTTCAAGGTCCTCATCAGTAATATCTATTAAATGCATTAAAGTTTTGCATCTTTCTATGTGTTTTAAAAATTGAATACCCAGACCTACACCCTCGTGCGCACCTTCAACCAATCCAGGAATATCAGCTAGAGTTATTTCTTTATCATCATAACTTGCAACACCAAGATTTGGATTTAATGTTGTAAATTTATAGTTAGCAATTTTAGGCATCGCATTTGTAATGGAAGCTAGTAAGCTTGATTTACCTGCATTAGGTAGTCCAACAATACCAACATCAGCAATAGTTTTTAACTGAAGCCAGATTACATACTCTTCACCAGGCGCACCTTTAGTAAATTTTTTGGGAGCTCTATTAGTGGAACTTTTAAATCGAGTATTTCCTAGACCACCTTTACCACCATTAGCTACAATAAATTCTTCACCTTCTTTTTTAAAATCATAAATTAAGGTTTTATTATCTTCTTCAAAAACTTGCGTACCTATTGGAACTTTTAAAATTAAATCTTCTCCACTGTGACCTGTACGATTTTGTCCAGAACCATTAACTCCTCTTCCTGCTTTATGGTGTTGTTGAAATCTATAATCGATAAGAGTATTTAAATTTCTTTCTGACCTAAGATATATGGTGCCACCTTTACCTCCATCGCCACCATCAGGTCCGCCGTATTCAATAAATTTTTCTCTACGGAAGCTAGGAGATCCATGTCCTCCATTGCCTGCTTTTACATAAATTTTAACTTGATCTAGAAACTTCATAATACAACTCTTAGTTTTTTAGTTGTACTACTAATTGGGCTTTACTGAAACGAATGTTCTATCTGATTTACCCTTTTTGAAAACAACTTTTCCTTCAACAACAGAAAAAATTGAATGATCTTTACCCATCCCCACGTTTTCACCAGGAAAAATTTTTGTGCCTCTTTGTCTTACAATTATGTTTCCAGGAATTACTACTTCACCACCATACTTTTTAACGCCAAGTCTACGACCGGCACTATCTCGTCCGTTTCTCGATGATCCACCTGCTTTTTTTGTTGCCATAATTTACCTAATTTATTTGCTTGCTACTTCAGTCTCAACTTTTTCAACTTTTTTAGTTGGTTTTACCATTTTCTCAGCTTCTGATAAAACTTTACCATCTTTTGAAAAAATTTTGCTAATTCTAATTAATGAATACTGTTGTCTATGACCATTTTTTCTTCTTGAATTCTGTCTTCTTCTTTTTTTAAATATTAAAATAGTTCTATTTTTACCATTTTCTACAAGGTCGGCTTCAACTTTTGCACCTTCAACTACTGGAGAACCAACTTCAATAGTTTTATCATCTCCATAAGCNAGGATTTCTTTAAATTCGATTTTAGTNTCAGGTTTAGAATCNTCTANTCTTTCAATTTTAAGGATTTCACCAGCTTTAACTTTGTACTGTTTTCCACCTGTTTGTATTATTGCGTATGACATTGTTTAATCTGTTTTTTATAATCAGCAATATAGTCTTGACCAAATTATAGTCAAGCGCGAATAAGCTAAAAATTGTCCTTTAAATCTCTCAATTTTGAAAAGTTTTCCTCTGTACCCGATCTAAGAAAAATATTGCACTCTAATTCCTCTTTAATCGTAGATGGAATAGTAGGTAGGTTTTTTTTTAATTTTTCATCTATAAGTTTAATCTTAACTTTAAGGCTTTCATTGTCTTGGTCATGAGCAATACAAAATTTAGAGTTTTGTTTGGTATATTCATGTCCACAATANATCTTAGTTTTTTCTGGTAGAGNTTTTATTTTCATTAATGAATTATACATCTGTGAGTATGTTCCTTCAAAAATCTTACCACAACCAAGTGAAAAGAGGGTGTCTCCAGTAAAAACAGACTCTTCATTATAAAAATAAAAACATATATGGCCAAGGGTATGACCAGGTATATGAAATATTTTAGCCTGGAAATTTTCTTCGTGCCAAATGTCCTGATCACCAACAAGTATATCTATTTCTGGAATTCTATCTTTGTCTCCTTTGTATCCAATAACACTAGCTCCATATTTTTCTTTTAATTCTTTATTTCCCCCAACATGATCATAATGATGATGTGTATTTAATATATATTTTAAATGTATATTTTTATCTTCCAAATATTTGATAACAGGTTTTGCTTCACTAGGGTCAATCACACATGCAATATTTTTAGCTTTATCAATAATTAGATAAGAATAATTATCCTGTAGACAGCGTATTATTTGAATTTCCATTTAACTTTCAATTAAAAAAATACCCAATTCTGCAGATAAATTTTTAGTATTTAGATTAAGTCTATTAATAGAAGATATCTTTTCGTTATGTAGAGCTAATGATTTATCTAATTTAATTTTTCTATTTTCACAAAAATTATAAAAATCTTTTATAGTGCACATATGAAGGTTGGGAGTATTGTACCACTCATCAGGTAGATTTTTTGTAATTGGCATTGTTCCTTTAATTAATAGGTGAAGTCTAACCTTCCAAAAACCAAAATTAGGTATTGTAACAATAGCTTTTTTGCCAACTCTTAATAGTTCTTTGATAACTATTTCAGGATTTAAAAATGCTTGTAATGTTTGACTTAAAATAACGAAATCAAAGGAACTGTCAGGAAATTGTAATAGATCTTTTTCTGCATCACCTTCGATAACAGTTAGTCCTTTTGATAAACATTTTTGAACATTATCTTTTGAGATTTCTATTCCTCTTATGTCTATTTCTTTATTATACTTAAGATATTCCATTAATATGCCATCTCCACACCCCACATCTAAAACTCTAGTATTTTTTTCAATTAAATCGGAGATTATTTTAAATTCTTGTTTCATGTTTAGTTTTTAGAATAAGCTGTTTTAATATAGTCACCTAGAGTATTTAAAAATTTAGGAACTTTTAAAAGGAATGAATCGTGCCCTTTGTCAGATTCAATTTCAACAAATCCGACCTCAGCACCTATAGCATTTAAGGCTATAACAATTTCTTTATTTTCAGAGGTTGGATAAAGCCAATCAGAAGTAAAAGATATAATAAGAAACTTAGTTTTAGTTTTTTCAAATGCTTTAGATAAATTACCATGATGTTCTTTTACTAGATCAAAATAGTCCATTGCTCTTGTTATGTATAGGTAGCTATTGGCGTCAAATCTATCAACAAATACAGATCCTTGATATCTTAAGTAGCTTTCAATTTGAAAGTCAGCATCAAAACCAAATTTCAGATCATCTCTTTCTTGTAACTTCCTTCCAAATTTTTCCTGAAGACCATTTTTAGACAAATAAGTTATATGTGCAGCCATTCTTGCAACAGATAATCCTTTATTAGGATTTTTATTTTGATTGGAATAATCACCGTTCTCCCAATTAGCATCAGCCATAATTGATTGTCTACCAAGTTCATTAAAAGCAATGTTCTGTGCCGAATGACTAGCTGTACAGGCTATTGGAATAGCAACTTTTGCTTTATCAGGGAAGTTATTAACAAATTGAAGTGTCTGCATACCACCCATTGATCCACCCATAACAGCAAATAATTTTTCAATATTAAAAAAATTTAAGAGATTAAATTGNGCATTAACCATATCATTAATAGTTATGACTGGAAAAGTAGTACCATATTTTTTATTGGTATCAGGGTTAATATCACTAGGACCAAATGAACCCATNCANCCACCAATAACATTTGCACAAATTACAAAGTATTTATCAGTATCAATAGCTTTACCAGACCCAACAGCATAAGACCACCAACCTTCTTTTTTAGTAATTGGATTTATTCCAGATACAAATTGATCACCAGTCAAGGCATGAAAAATAAGAATAGCATTATCTTTATTCTCATTTAGAGAGCCATAAGTCTCATAAGCAAGAGAATAATTATTGATAGTTTGCCCACAATCTAATTTTAATGGTTTATCAATTATAATATTTTTTATATTCACATTTATATTCATAAGTATTAGCCAAATTTGAATTGTGAGACAAAAAAACTTATTTAGCGGTTTTTTTTAAGCGCTCGCAATTCAGTTAAATCAGCGCATATTTTTTGTACTAGATAGCATTTCTTATGTCAATTTTTTTAAAAAATGANTTATTCTATATGAAAGGATAATATTTTATTTATAAGGTAAATTAAATTAATATAATGACAGTTCCAAAATTTAAAAAATTCAAAATAGAGGCTTATAAACCAGGTAAGTCAAATATAGCAAAAATACGAAATATTATAAAATTATCAGCAAATGAGTCAGCTCTTGGTGTAAGCCCGAGAGTAAAGAAAATTTTACAGAATAAANAATTGTTAATATCGAAGTATCCAGACGGTAAAGCAAAAAANTTAAGAAAAGAAATTTCAAAGAAATTTAAGTGTGATTTTGAGAGAATAATTTGTGGTGCAGGGTCAGATGAAATTATTCAAATGATTTGTCAGTTATACTTAAAACCCTCTGATGAAGTGATTGTTCCTCAATATAGCTTTTTAATGTACAGGATATATGCACAAATAGTGGGGGCAAAAGTTGTTTTTTCTAAGGAAAAAAATTTTAAAGTTTCGATAAATGAAATTATTAAGAAAGTAACAAGAAAAACCAAGCTAGTATTTATTGCTAATCCAAATAACCCAACAGGAACATACTTAACTAGAGCAGAATTAATAGACTTAAGAAAGAAATTAAATAAAAACATTTTACTAGTTTTAGATGATGCGTATTTTGAATATATGAAAAATAAAGATTATAAATCTGGTTTAGATTTATTTAAAAATAAAGATAATGTTGTTGTGATAAGAACTTTTTCAAAAATATATGGACTGGCCTCCTTAAGAGTTGGCTGGGGTCATGGGCCAAAAAAAATTATATCTGCAATGAACTTAATTAGACCGCCATTTAATGTAAATCAAGTTGCACAGATGGCAGCAATAGAAGCTTTAAAAGATAGAAAATTTATTAATAATTCTGTGAAACACAANATTAGAGAAGCAAATAAAGTTAGAAATGTTTTACAAAAACTAAAAATTNTCTCAAATGAAGTAACNGCTAATTTTTTACTATTAAATTTTGATAGATGTAAATTTTCAGCTAACTATATTTTTAACAAACTGCAGTCAAAAGGAATTATATTAAGATCTACAGAGGATGGGTATAATATTAAAAACAAATTAAGATTAACAATTGGATCAACAAAAGAGAATATGAGATTCATAACAACAATTAAGGCTATCTTTAATTGATTATGAAAAATATTTTAATTATAGGCTGTGGTTTAATTGGTTCTTCATTATTAAGAGCAATTTCTGAGAAAAAAATAGCTAAAAAAATATTTGTCTATGAAAAATCAAAATCAAATATTTTAAAAATCAAAAAATTAAAATTACCATGTGAAATTACAAATGATTTAAAACAAATTATCCCAAACTTAGATTTGATAATATTTTGTACTCCACTAGGAGAATATGAAAAAATAATTTTAAAGATAAACAGATATTTATTACCCAAAACTATTATTACAGATGTTGGATCATCTAAAGAAAAGTCTATGGACTTAATTAAAAGAAAATTAAAAAAAGGAATTTTTTGGACATCCAGTCACCCTATTGCAGGTTCAGAAGTTAGTGGCCCAGAAAATGGAGTAAAAAATTTATTCCTTAATAAATGGTGCATATTAATAAAAGAAAAAAATACTAACAGAAAACATCTTCTGATACTTACCAAGTTCTGGAAAAAAATTGGTTCAAAAGTTGCAATTATGGACTCAAAAAAACATGATACGATTTTTTCTATGACCAGTCATTTGCCTCATTTAATTGCATATAATTTGGTTAAAACAGCTACAGACTTCGAAAAACAACAAAGATATGAATTAATAAAATTTAGTGCCGGTGGTTTGAGAGATTTTTCAAGAATTGCTGCATCTAATGAAATTATGTGGAGAGATATTTTTTTTAATAATCAAAAAAATATTTCAAAAGTTATTGATCTGTTTATTAAAAATTTACGTTCATTTAAAAGAGATATTCAATTTAAAAATAATAAATCTATTATTAAAAAATTAGTTAATACTAAGAAGGTTAGGAAAAAAATAATTAAGTTAAAACAAGATATTAATAAGCCAGATTTTGGAAGAAATTAGTATTTTATAGGGGATATTTTTTTTACTGTTAATTTTGCTGTTCTTTCAATTCTATTTATTGTCTCTTTTATATTCATAATCAAAACTTTCTTTTCAGGACCATATGCATGAATTAACTTTTGAGCGTTAATACAAACAGCAACATGACCTTTCCAAAAAATAATATCACCTTTTTTAAAAACTTTACTTTTATTTTTTTTTGCTGAATATTTTATTTGGTCTTTTGTGTCTCGTGGATAAAATTTATTATTATAGTAAAAAAATAATTGTAAAATAGCAGAGCAGTCTATACCTCTATAAGTTTTACCACCCCATAGATATTTAATTTTTAAAAACATTTTTAATACTTTTAAATAATCTTTTTCAATATGATTAATTTTTTTTATATNNNNTTTTTTAATCCATTTATTTTTTTCAAACTCTATGAATTTTTTATTTTCATNAATCATTGAAATTCTTGATGCAAAGGGCAAAAAATTTTTTGTTTTATTTTTTTGTTTATTATAAATATTTGCTTTTAGAGTAAATATTTTATGGGTTGGTTGGTGATCTTTTGTGTAATATTTATTTTTTATGTATCCAGTATAATTATCAAATGAAACTTTTATTTTGATCCAATTTTTATTCTTAGATATAATTTTAAATTTTTCCCCATACAAAATTTGAGAAGTAACCTCAGAAAATGCATTAGGCTTTTTATAGATATTTGATAATGGTTTTTTATAAAAATAATTATCTTTCATGAAGTTTTAATTTATCTTTTATAAGCCATAAACAAATCAAAGAAGGTATTACCATGATGGCTGTAATGATAAAAAATACTCCCCAATCTCCATTAAGCCAATCTACTAATGCTCCAGATGATGATGCAAGTGTAGTTCTACCTGCAGTTCCAATTGATGCAAGTAACGCGTATTGGGTTGCAGTATATGTTCGGTCTACTAGTAATGAAATAAATGCTACAAATGCAACTGTTGCAAATGCTGCTGCTATATCATCAAATATGACTGCTACTGCGAATAACAACTCGGATTTATCACTCCACGCTAAGACTGTGAATAATAAGTTAGTTGCAGCCATTAATATTCCTGCAACAAACATTGCTTTTAAAACACCAGATCTAATTACAAAAAGTCCACCCAGCAATGTAAACATAACTGTAGTAATCCAACCTAAAGTTTTAGAATAAATTGCAATATCACCTTTAGAGAAGCCTATTTCTTTATAAAAAACTATCGACATACGTCCAAGAAAGGCCTCACCAATCTTAAATAAAAAAATAAAACTTAAAATTCCAACAGCAATTGTAAAACCATTTTTCCTAAAAAAGCTTATTATAGGGCCACCTAATGTGCTGCTTATCCATGTTATAAAATTAGTTATAATATTTTTTGATCCAAGTTTACTTTCTATAAGTTTATCAGTTTCTTTTTGTTTTTTTTGTCTGTCAGTATAAAGAGGCTCATGGACAAACATCAAACCTATATTCATTAAAATTACTAGAATTCCTAAAATTAAAAATGTAATTTGCCAGTAATTTGTAACACCCATATTCTCTAAATATTCTGCTGTAAATAAAGCTATTACACCACCTAATTTGTATCCACTCCACCAGCCAACAACAGCCATAGCAGCGCCAGCGGCCATTGATTTACTTTCGTGTTCGCCTATTTGTTCAATTCTTAAAGCATCAACTGTAATATCTTGTGTGGCTGATGCTATAGCAATAATTAAACCAACTGTAATTAGTAGCGCAAGGTTTTCGGTAGGATTAATGAAACTCCAAGTAACAAGACAAGCTAAAATTGCAATTTGCATTAAAACTATCCAGCCTCTTCTATGACCAAGTTTTTTTGTTAGGTAGGGTATTTGAAATCTATCAATAAGGGGGGCCCATAAATAATTAAAAGCATAAACAGCAAATATTAGTCCTGCCCAACCAATTGTTGATCTGCTTAAGCCCTCTTCTTTGAGCCATAGACTTAAACTGCTCCCAATTAAAACCCAGGGAAAACCAGAGATTGCACCTAATAATAATATTCTAAGCATTCTCTTATCAAAGTAGACAGCAAAAGTTTCTGATAAGGATTGTTTTTTAATTTCAATCATAGTTAATTTCTCCAAAATGATGGAAGAAACAATACAAGTATAGCAAATAATTCTAACCTACCCAATATCATTCCAAGACTTAAAATCCATTTAGATATTTCCGGTAAGCTTGAAAAATTGCCATTAGGGCCAATTGTAGAGCCCAATCCTGGACCAACATTTGAGATAGAAGTTGCAGCTCCAGAAATTGAAGTAACAAAATCTAGACCACTTAAGGATAAAAATGCAGTTATTAAAAAAAATATAACCAAATAAAGAAAGATAAAAGAAATGATGGAAGCCATAAATTTATCATCAACATTATTTTTATCATATTTTATTATGAATATGCCTTTTGGATAAATAATCTTTTTTAATTGATTAATAATAAAAAGGTATAAAATTTGAATTCTAAAAATTTTAATTCCACATGTGGTAGAACCAGCACAACCACCAATGAACATTAAAGTTAGAAAGAAAATGAGTGGAAAATTACCCCATCCATCAAATTCTCCAGTAACATATCCCGTTCCACTTAATATAGAGATAACATTAAAACAAATAGTCCTAATATTTATTTGAGAAAAATCTTTGTTNTGAAAAAGTAAATAAATAAAAAGTATAATAATTGAAAAAATAATAATTTTTAAAAACGACTTTATTTGAACATCAGAGATAAGAATTTTTCTGTCTCCATTTAAAAATTTTATATAAGCAATAAAAGGTAAACTCCCTAATATGATGAAAACCATGGATGATATTTCGATAGGTAGACTATTAAAATATCCAATAGATTCGTTATAATTTGAAAAGCCACCAGTTGCTATCGTGGTCATTGAATGAGTTAAGCTATCAAAAATATTCATACCAAAAATTTTATATGTAGAAGCACAAAGCACGGTTAGACCTAAATAAACGTAAATTAGTCTAAGTGAAATTTCTTTTGATTTTGGTAATAGTTTTTCAGAAGAATCATTACTTGAAATTTTAAACAATTGCATTCCACCAACATTCATTATTGGCATTAAGGTTATTGCCATTACAATAATACCAATTCCACCTAACCATTGAAGCATTGCTCGCCACAAAAGTATCGATCTTGGAGCACTCTCTAAGTTGGAGATAATTGTCGACCCTGTCGTGGTGATTCCAGACATACTTTCAAAGAAAGAGTCAGTAATTGAAAGTTCAAGAGTAGAAAAAATAAAAGGTAAAGAACCAAATATTGCAATACTTAACCAAGAAAGAGCAGTTAATAAGAACGCTTGTTGTAGATTTAATTTTTTATCATGATTTAAATTTGTTAAAAAAAATAAAACACCAAATATTATNGAAATTATAGAGCCTCCAATAAAAGAGGAGTCAATTTCTGAATATATAAACTGAGCTATAATTGGAATCATCATGGAAATTCCAAGAATAATTTGCAAAACACCCAAGGTAAAAAAAACAGTTTTATAATTAGACATTTTGAAAGAACATTATTTTATGGTAAATAAATTTCAACTCTATAAGAATTAATAAAAACACCAAATATAAGATATTTGTTATTAAACAAAGTGATTGAAAAAGATAATTTAGATAAAACTAACGCATGGCCCTTTGTTGAGGCTAAAAAATTACTGCGTGAAAGAAAGTCCTTTATTGATAAAAAAGGTAAAATAATTTTACAAACTGGTTATGGTCCAAGTGGGCTGCCCCATATAGGTACATTTGGTGAAGTTGCAAGAACATCGATGATGGTTAATGCTTTAAAACAACTCACAGATATACCAACGGAAATCATAACTTTCTCTGATGACATGGATGGCTTTAGAAAAGTTCCAGAAAACGTTCCAAATCAAGAGCTCTTAAATAACAATCTTCATAAGCCTTTAACTCAAGTGCCAGATCCATTTGAAAAATTTTCAAGTTTTGGCGAACACAATAATGAAATGTTAAAAGATTTTTTAAATAAATTTAATTTTGAATATAATTTTCAAAGCTCTTCAGTTCTTTATAAGAGTGGTTTTTTTAATCCCACATTACAGATAATCCTAGAAAATTATCAAGGTATTATGGATATAATTCTTCCAACACTAGGGAAAGAAAGACAAAAAACTTACAGTCCATTTTTACCAATTTGTCCAGACACCGGTAAGGTTTTAGAAATTCCAGTTTTAGAAATACTAAAAGAAAAATCCAAAATTATATTTGATAATAATGGAAAAAAACTTGAGGTAAGTATCTTCGATGGGAATTGCAAATTACAATGGAAAGTAGATTGGGCAATGAGATGGTACGCTCTTGATATAGATTTTGAAATGTATGGAAAAGATCTAATTGAAAGTGCAATATTATCATCAAAAATAATCAAGTTAATTGGAAAAACAAACCCATCTGGGTTTGCTTATGAGCTTTTTTTAGATGAAAAAGGAGAAAAAATATCCAAATCAAAAGGAAATGGAATTACAATTGATCAGTGGCTGGAGTATGCATCACCCGAAAGTCTTTCATTGTATATGTATCAAAATCCCAAAAGAGCAAAAAAACTATATAAAGAAATAGTTCCTAAAACAGTCGATGAGTACTTGGACTTTATAGAAAAAGCTAAAACACAAAATGAGTTACAGCTATTAATGAATCCTGTTTGGCATGTGCATAATGGATTAATTCCTAAAGAAGATACTATTATGAGCTTTTCAATGCTTTTAAATTTAGTAGAAACGAGCAATGCAGACTCTAAGGAGTTACTTTGGAAGTTTGTAAAAAAATATAAAAAAAACCTTTTAGAAAAAGAACACCCAATTTTTGATAATCTTATAGGTTATGCGATTAAGTATTTTAATGACGTAATAAAATTACAAAAAAAATACAAAACTCCTGACGCAAATGAAAAAGTCGCATTAGAAGCACTGGTTAAGTCTCTTGATAGCTGCAATGATAAGATGTTGCCTGAGGATATTCAGACATTAATTTATTCAACGGGAAAAGAAAATGGTTACGCAGAAAACTTGCGTGATTGGTTTAAATTAATTTATGAGGTTGTTTTTGGAGATGAAAATGGACCAAGAATGGGATTTTTTATAAGTTTTTTTGGAGTAAACGAAACTAAAGAGTTAATTAAAGAAAAAATAAAATAATGTTTTCAAAATTCAGATCACTAATTTTCAAAATTGATCCTGAAACTGCTCATAATTTAGCAATTAAGTCTTTAAAACTAAACATATTACCAAACATAGCTGATCAAAATAAAGGAGATCCAATATTTAAGACTAATTTATTTGGTAAGAATATAGATAATCCAATAGGAATGGCTGCCGGGTTTGATAAAAATGCTGAAGTTTATAACCCACTGTTTAAACTTGGGTTTGGTTTTGTTGAAGTAGGAACGGTTACCCCACTTGAGCAATATGGAAATCCAAAGCCAAGAGTTTTTAGGTTGGTTGAAGATCAGGCTCTTATAAATAGGTTAGGTTTTAATAATTTAGGAGCAGAAAATATTAGCCATAGAATTAGATCTAATTCACATAAAGGTTTATTAGGAATCAACATAGGTCCCAATAAAGATAGTGAAGATAGATTAAATGATTATTTGATTGGACTTAGAAACTTTTATGATATCGCTGACTATATTACAGTTAATATTTCTTCGCCTAACACAGAAAATCTAAGAGCTTTTCATGATGAGACTAAATTTGATGAATTGTTGAATGCAATAGAAAAAGAAAAAGTTAAACTTAAATCAAAAATTCCAATTGTAGTAAAAATCTCTCCAGATATTTCAGACGAACAAATTGAACTAATAAGTAAAATTTTAATTAAACATAAAGTTAGTGCAATAATTGTTTCAAACACAACAGCTAAAAATAGAGAAAAATTGAATAATATTTTGAAGCATCAAAAGGGTGGGCTATCAGGCAAGCCACTAGAGGAAGAGGCCAATAAACTAATAAGTAAGTTTTATAAACTGCTTAAGGGCAAGATTGAAATTATAGGTGTAGGGGGTGTGACTCGGGAGAAAGTGCTTATAAAAAGTTTCAGGCAGGAGCTAGCTATGTTCAGTTATATACAGGAATGGTTTTTCAAGGACCAAACATTGTAGGAAAGATAAAAAAAGAGCTTAAAGAAATATTAATTGACGAAGGTATTAAGAATTTTAAAGAAATAATAGGAAAGAAGCTGACTAATTGATCCTAATAAACTTGACGAGATCATGAACACATCTTATATAGTCACTAAATATTATGTCTAAAAAATGTGAATTAACTGGTAAAATTCCTATGAAAGGTCACAATGTTAGTCACGCTAACAATAAGACTAAAAGAAGATTTCTACCTAATTTAAAAAAAGCTAAATTTACAAGTGAACTTTTGAAAAGAAGCCTAACTTTAACTGTTAGTAATGCCGGTGTTAGAAGCGTTGATAAAAAAGGTACTTTTGATCAGTTTTTAAAGACTGTAAAAAATAAAAATATTTCGCCTAGACTAAAAAAATTAAAAAAAAGTATATTAATTAAATCACCTTTTATTAAAAAAGCACCAAAAGCATCTCCTAGTAAATCAGCTTAATGAAAAAGTTTTTTATACTACTCTCATTTATAATGGGAGTTGTTGTCTTAACTTCAAATTATTTAGTACAATTTCCAATCAATTATTATGGTTTAGAAGAAATATTAACTTATGGTGCTTTTAGCTATCCAGTTGCTTTTTTAATTACGGATCTGGCAAATAGATCTTATGGCAAGGTTGTAGCTAGAAAAATTGTTTATGTTGGTTTTATTATAGGGATTGTATTTACTCTTTTCTTTTCAACAAATTTTGCAGACTTAATTTCAGTTAGAATTGCTATAGGTTCAGGTATAGCATTTATGGTTGCACAGTTGTTAGATGTTCAAATTTTTGACTATTTAAGAAAAAAGAAATGGTTTGTTGCTCCATTAACTTCCTCGTTAATTGGGTCTACTGTTGACACATTTTTATTCTTCTCCATCTCATTTTATGCAACGGGAATACCATGGGTCACTTTATCTCTAGGTGATTTAGCTGTTAAAATATTTGTTGCTTTAGCAATGTTAATTCCATTTAGATTATTATTAGGAACTTTTAAAGCTTCAAAAGCTTAGTATAAAAATTTGTACGACAATATTTTATAAGCAAGTTTTGCTACAAGAAAATTGTAAGAATTAAAACCTTTTATAGGTGAAAGTTCATTTATATCTGCACCAACAATATTAGAGTTTTTAGCAGCTATCCGTATGATATNTAAAGTTTCATCCCACAATANTCCACCTGGTTCAGGTGTGCCTGTTGCNGGCATTATGCTTGAATCTAAACCATCAACATCAAATGTTAAATAAACTGTTTTATTCTTTATCATTTTTTTAAATTTTTTTAGGTCCCATTTATTTTTGTCTTTTGCCCAAAAGATATCAATCCTAGATGAGTTTTTTTTTAAGAATGGTATTTCACTTTGAGATATATTTCTGATCCCAAATGAAATTATGGAAACATTTTTATGATCAAGACATCTCTTAATAGCTGAAGCATGTGAAAATTTTTCACCATTATAACTCTCTCTTAAATCTGCATGCGCATCAAAATGTAGTAAACATATATCTTTGTATTTTTTTACAAATGGAGCAATACATCCAGGTGTTATTGAGTGCTCTCCACCAAAAGTGATNGGAAATAATTTTTTATCTAATATTTCTTGATTTATATCAGACATCTTTTTAAGAGCTTTTTTAATGTCTTTATCAATTTTAAATGGTTTTAAAGTTTTAATCCCAATTTTTTTATAGGGTTCACAATGTAACTCTTCATCATATAGCTCAACTTGATGAGATGCTTTGATGATTTCTTTAGGGCCATTACGAGTGCCACCACCATAACTTACAGTTTTTTCTAGACCAAATGGAACAACTACTACTTTCTCTTTAAAATTAACATCATTGTCAATTCCTAGAAAACCATTTTTATTAGAAAGATATTTCAATTTTATTTAAATATTTTTGAGAAGTTTTTTCTCGTTCTATTTTTCCAATCACCTTTATGATAAGCATCGCTTGCAATCAAAGGAAGGACACTAGTTGCTTCTGCAAAAACCATTTGTTCTTTAGCAATATCTACTTTACCCCATGAGCTTGCCTCTTTTAATGTAGAGCTGCTGCAAGCACCATCCCTAGAATCTGCTACTGTAATTTGAACTGCATACTTATGCATCTCAACCTCTTTTCCTAAAAGTTCAGCACAGATAACAGTATCTTGAACAAAGTTTTTAGGTACTCCTCCACCAATCATAAATAAGCCAGATCCTTTTGATTGAATCTTTATTTCAGTTAATTCACGAAGCTCTCTAATAGAATCTATCGTAATATGGTTTTTAGGATTATTTTCTTGATGAGTGACCAATCCAAAACCAGCACTTGAGTCTGTAAATGCAGGACAAAAAATGGGAACATTATTGTCATATGCAGTTTCAATTAAAGAATCTTTTTTTTTAGAATTTTTCTTTAAATATTTTCCCATTTCATAAATAAATTCTCTTGATGTGTAACTTCTAGGATCAAGTGTATCTGCTATTTCACATATTTTTCGATCACATTCCTGTAATTCATCTTCATCAATATATGTATCGTAAATTCTATCTATATAATTTTTTCTTAATTCAGTGTCATCTTGAAATTGTGAGCCTTGATAATGTTTAAAGCCTAAAGCTTCAAAAAAATCCATATCAACTATTGAAGCTCCTGTAGCAATAATTGCATCAACCATATTGTATTTAACTAAATCTTTATAAATATTCATACATCCCGCAGCAGAAGTGGAACCAGCAAGTGTTAAAAAAATTGTACAATCCTTATCTTGAATCATTTCATTAAAAATGTTGGCTGCATTTGCTGTTTCTCTTGAAACAAAAGACATTTTTTCCATTGAGGAAATTATCTTTCTTGCATCAAACGATGTAATATCTATGTGTTCAACTGGATTTTGTAAGAAGCTTTTTTTGCTATTATGAGTTAAATTTTTGTTTTCTGACATTAGGCAACTAGTATAGCCTTATTGCTGTCTTTACCATACATGGTCATTATTGGCTCATCTTCTACTTCATAAATCTCATTAGAATAAAAACCATTAAATTGAGTTCTAAAAGTTAGACCGTAGGCTCCAAGCTGACCTAGTTCAATATAATCATTTTCTTTAATATTATTTGGAAGTAAAAATGGTCCTTTCATGTAATCCATGCTATCGCAGGTGGGGCCATAAAAATCAAAAGCAGTTAATTTTTTTGATATTATCTTGCTAGATTTAATTAAACGAGATGGGTAAACCATATTTGGTGTGCCAGCATCAAAAAGAGTTCCGTATGTTCCATCATTTATATAAAGTTTTTGTTTTTTTCTAAGATTTACTCTGACAATTGTAGAACCACTTTCTGCAACTATTGCTCTTCCAGGCTCACATAATAATTCTGGAAGTTTTTCTAGTTCTAAATTAGTTAAACTTTTTTTTATTTCTTCAAAATAATTTTCTAAAGGTTGAGGTACTAAATCAGGATAGATTGCAGGAAATCCACCACCAATGTTTATGTAATCAGGAATAATTTTTGTTTTTTTTATTATGTTTCCAATCTCTCCAATTCCTTTTGCATAAGAAATTGGGTGCATACATTGAGAGCCAACGTGAAAACTTAAGCCAATTTTTTTTGCATATTGTTTTGTTAGTCTTAATAAACCAGTAGCTTCAGAGGTTAATACACCAAATTTTTTAGATAGATCTATTTGAGCATGTTCATTTGAAACAGCAACTCTTACAAATAGTTCAAGATCTTTTGCTTGATTGGTTGCTTCAATAATTTTTATTAATTCATCTTTAGTATCTAAAGAAAAAGTTTTAATATTATAGTTAAAGTAAGCTTCCTTAATACTTTCTCTACTCTTAACAGTATGCATATATGAGCATTTTGCATCAGGGGAGATAGCTCTTATGTCTTTAATCTCTTGAATTGAAGCTACATCAAAGTTTTCAATTCCACTTTCTACTATTGTTTTTAAAACCTCAGGATGTGAGTTAGTTTTAACAGCATATAGAACTTTACCAGGAAATTTATTTCTAAAATAAGTAGAAGCAGACTGTATAGATTTTTTTCTAATACAATAAATAGGCTTTTCTGGTTTTAGTTGATTTATAAGCTCATCAACTGTTTTAAATTTTTGCATTTCATATGTCCCCAAAAAAAATTTAATAAAAAAAAGTTCTTAAATACTTAAAAACTTTCATATAAATCATGCAATTAAGGCAATACTTAATTAATGTAAAGCAAATAATGGGTGTTGAAATTATCAGATAAGGCACCATATTAATAATATGGTTGAAGCAGCTAATTTAAAAAAATTAAGTGATTTTGATAATAAATCCTTATTAATNGTTGATGATGACAANCCCTTTAGAGACAGGCTTGCAAGAGCCATGGAAAAAAAGGGATTTGAGGTTTTTCAAGCTGAGGGTGTACAAAAAGGAATACTNTCTGTTAAAGAGAAAAAACCAGCTTTTGCAGTTGTCGACTTAAGACTAGCTGATGGAAATGGACTTGAAGTAGTAAAGCAAATTCAAATTTCTAATCCAAGCAGTAGAATTATAATGTTAACAGGATATGGAAATATTCCAACGGCTGTTGCTGCGATTAAAGAAGGTGCAATTGATTACTTAGCAAAGCCAGCAGACGCAGATGATGTTGAGAAAGCATTACTAGCCGATCCAGAGAAAAAAGCTGAACCACCAGAAAACCCTATGTCAGCTGATAGAGTTAAGTGGGAACATATTCATAGAGTTTTTGAATTATGCAATAGAAATGTATCTGANACTGCTAGAAGACTNAAAATGCANAGAAGAACGTTACAAAGAATTTTATCTAAAAGATCCCCTAGATAAATTTTCTAAATTTGATAATTTTTTTAGCCAATATAGCCAATAAGCAAATTTTAAATAATTCAGCTAATAAAAATGGTGTCACTCCTAATTGAAGAATTGGTTTATCCCATCCAATTAAAGTTCCCAACCAAATAGCTCCAAANACATAGATTACAGAAACAGAAAATATTAATTTTCCAAAAATTATAAAAATATTTTTATTAAGATTTAAATAGCCNGCAAAAAAAGAAGCAAATAAAAATCCAATTAAATATCCCATTGTTGGACCAGTAAAATAAACTATTCCAATACCTTTTTCTGGTGAGTTAGAAAATACAGGCATACCTAGAATACCCTCCAGAAGATAAACAGCTACAGATGCCAGGCCAATTTTATACCCGAAAGCAATTCCTAAAAAAAGAACTACAAANGTTTGCATTGTCATAGGCACAGGATAAAATGGTATTTTTAATTTAGCTGAAATAGTTAAAGCCATTGTTCCTATAAAAATTAGAATAAATGTTTTTAATACTTTTTGAATTGTATTTGTTTTTAATAGATCCATATCCACAAATTACTATTTATTAATGTGATAATCTAGTTTTTTATTAATCTTAAAAAAACATCCTCTAAATCACCGTCGTCAGTTGAAATATCTATAATTTTGACGTTATTTTTCTTAATTAAATTAATTAATTCTTCCATATTAATTTTACTTTTTTCATAAGAAACACAAACTTCATTATCTAAGTGTGAAACTATTTTTAAAGATTCTAGATCATCATNGTTAATATTTATCTTTATATCAGTTTTAAAGGTTACTTTTTTGGTTTGAATTCTATCTAATAAATTCTTAGTGCTGTCTAGGGCAACAATATTTCCTTTATTTAATATAGCTATTCTTCCACACATTTCCTCAGCCTCCTCGAGGTAATGAGTTGTTAAAATGATTGTTACACCAAGTTCATTTAATAATTTTACATTTTTCCATAAATTTTGTCTTAANTCCACATCAACACCAGCNGTAGGTTCATCTAGAATAACTATTGGTGGCTGATGAACTAAAGCTTTAGCCATTAANAATCTTCTTTTCATTCCACCAGATAAACTTCTAGCATAGCTGTTAGCTTGTTTTTCTAAGGACACNAATTTTAGAATTGTATCTGTAATTCTNTCTTTTTCTTTAATTCCATAAAGNCCAGCCTGTAATTCTAATAATTTTCTTGGGCTAAAAAANGGATCAAGATTTACTTCTTGAGGAACTATTCCAACCGAAGCTCTAACTTGTCTTGGGTTTTTATCTAAGTCAAAACCCCAGACACTTACTTGTCCTGCTGTTTTNACNACTGTTCCAGCTAAAATATTTATAAANGTTGTTTTCCCAGCACCATTAGGACCAAGAAGGCCAAAAATTTCTCCTTCTTTCACGTCTAAGTTTAAATCGTTTAACGCAAGGTTGTCCCCAGCTTGTTTGTTTGAATAAATTTTTTTTAAATTTTTAACAGAAAGTATATTTTTTTGCTCCATGCGTGGTAATACATTTATAGTATTTAAAATATTTAAGATAATATTATTTAATGGATAAAATAAAAAAAACAGATCATTTTTATTTAATAGATGGTTCNGGTTACATTTTTAGAGCTTATTATGCATTACCACCCCTAACTAGAAAAAGTGACGGTCTTCCAGTAGGTGCAGTTAGTGGATTTTGCAGTATGCTATTTAAACTATTAGAGGATTCAAAATCAAATGAAAATCTTCAAAAACCAACNCACTTTGCTGTAATATTTGATGCTGCTAGAAAAACTTTTAGAAATGAAATTTATTCAGACTATAAAGCTAATAGATCAGAAGCCCCAGATGATTTAGCACCACAGTTTGAATACATAAGAAAGTCTGTAGTTGCTTTTAATTTACCATCTGTAGATCTTCCAAATTATGAAGCAGATGATTTAATAGCCACTTATGTAGAACAAATTTTAGCAAAGGGTGCAAAGGTGACAATAGTCTCTTCAGATAAAGACTTAATGCAATTGTATAGAAAAGACGTTCGTATATTCGATCCTATGAAAAATAAATTTATAACACCTGAAGATATAGTAACTAAATTTGGAGTGGGCCCAGAAAAAGTTATTGATGTTCAATCCTTAGCTGGAGACAGTAGCGATAATGTTCCGGGAGTACCTGGGATAGGTGTAAAAACTGCAGCAGAACTGATTAATAAGTATGGAACCCTAGAAAAATTATTAGATAACGCTCAAGAAATAAAACAAAATAAACGAAGAGAAACACTTATAGAGAACAAAGATAAAGCGATAATTAGCAAAAAATTAGTGACACTAATGAAGGATGCTCCAGTTGAAAGAAAGTTAGAGGAATTTCATCTAAAGAAGATTGATAAAGATAAACTATATAAATTTTTAAGAGAAATGGAGTTTAATAGACTTCTTAGTTCTGTCATTTCTGCATACGGAGAACCGCTGTTAGAAGAGACAGCAAAAGAGACAAAGCCTGAAAAAAAACATCAAAATATAAGTAAAAAAAATTATCATCTAATTACTAATGAAAAAGAAATAGATGAGTGGATTAACGAAGCAGAAGAAGCTGGAGAGCTAGCAATTGATACAGAAACTAGTTCTTTAGATGCACATCAGACTGATTTAGTGGGAATTTCATTAAGCACTAAAATTGGCAAGGCTTGTTATATTCCAATTGGTCATAAGTTTAAAGGATGTTTAAAAAAAGAAACTGTAATTAAAAAACTCAAACCACTTTTAGAAGACAAGAGTGTAAAAAAAATTGGTCAAAATATTAAGTTTGATTTTATTGTCTTGTATAAACAGGGAATAAATATGAATTCAATGGANGATACAATGCTGATGTCTTATGTATTAGATGCTGGAAAAAATAGACATAATATGGATACCTTGTCTGAGATTCATCTACAGCATAAAACAATTTCATTTAAAGAAATTGTTGGTACAGGTAAAAAAGAAATAAACTTTAGTGATGTAGAGCTAGATAAGGCAATGGAGTATGCTGCTGAAGATGCTGATATTACTTACAGATTATACAAAATATTTAGTAAAAATTTAAAATTAGAGAAATTAACTAATATTTATGAAATCTTTGAAAAACCTTTAATTAAGATACTAGCATTTATGGAAATTGAAGGAATTAAAATTGATAATAAATTTTTAAAGGTTTTGTCTGAAAAATTTGAAAAAAAAATAAGTAAACTAGAAAAAGAAGTTTTTAAAATTTCAAAAAAAGAATTTAATATTGCATCACCAAAACAATTAGGTGAAATTATTTATAATGATTTAAAAATTGCTGTACTTAAAAAAACTAGAAAAGGTAGTTTTGCCACAAATGCAAGTGTGTTAGAAGACTTAGCATTTAAAGGACATGAATTTCCAAAATTAATTCTAGATTGGAGACAAGTGTCCAAGCTTAAAAACACTTACTCAGATGCCTTACCTGAACACATTAATCCAAATACTAAACGAGTTCACACATCATTTTTATTGGCAGCAACAACAACAGGAAGACTGGCATCCAGTGATCCAAACCTACAAAATATTCCTATTAAATCAGAAGATGGTAAAGATATAAGAAAAGCTTTTATAGCAGAAAAGGGCTTCACATTAATATCTGCAGATTATAATCAGATTGAAATGAGAATTTTAGCTGACTTGGCAGAAGTTAAGGAGCTGAAAAAAGCGTTTAATAACAATGAAGATATTCATTCTCTTACAGCAAGCCAAGTATTTAACGTTAATATTAAAAAAGTAGACCAAGACATGAGAAGGAAGGCTAAGGCTATTAATTTTGGAATAATTTATGGTATTTCACAATATGGACTTGCAAAACAAATCAACGTTTCAAATCATGAAGCAGATGAATTTTTAAATGCTTATTTTTTAAAATTTCCCGAAATAAAAATTTATATGGATAATACAATTAAGTTTTGCAGAAAAAGTGGATATGTAACCAATATTTTTGGTCGAAGATCTCATTTTAATGGAATTAATGATAAAAATTTCAATGTAAGAAATTTTCAAGAAAGAGCAGCTATTAATGCTCCTATTCAAGGATCAGCATCAGAAATCATGCGACTTGCAATGATTAGACTTAATAAAAAATTTGAAAGTATTAAAAATAATAAATCAAAAATATTATTACAAATTCATGATGAGTTAATTTTTGAGGTTCCAGTAAAAGAAGTCAAAAATATAACTGAAATAATCAAGGATGAAATGACGAGTGTTACAAAAAGTGATTTACACACTTTTTCAACACCATTGACGGTAGACGTGAATACAGGGGACAATTGGGGAATACTTCATTAATTTATCTTCATTGCCTAAATTAGAACAATTTAGTATTTTTAAAGTAGAATATGCAAACTCAAACAATAGCTCTTATTGATGACGATAGAAATATACTCACAAGTATAAGTATAGCTCTTGAAAAAGAAGGCTTTAAAGTTCAAACTTATATTGATGGAGAAAGTGCTNTAATTGGGTTAACTAGAAATCCACCAGACCTTGCTGTTATAGATATAAANATGCCAAAAATGGATGGTGAAGAGCTTTTAAAAAAGTTAAGAAAAAAAACTTCCTTGCCTGTAATTTTTTTAACTTCAAAAGATGATGANATAGATGAATTATTAGGCTTAAAATTGGGTGCAGATGATTTTATAAAAAAGTCAGGAGGTTTTTCCATTAAAGTTTTAATAGAAAGAATAAGGGTTCAACTTAGAAAAAAAGATATTAACAATAATCTTGAAGACACAAAAAATATTATTTCGCATGGGAAGCTAAAACTTGACCCTTCACAACTTGAATGTGAATGGGATAACAAGCAACTACCAGATAAACTAACTACTACAGAATTTTTAATAGTTAAAGAATTAGCAAAGAGACCGGGAATAATAAAAGAAAGAGCTCAGCTTATGGACATTGCNTATCGAGAAGATACTGATATTGAAGATAGAACTATTGATAGTCATGTTAAAAGAATTAGAAAAAAATTTAAAAAAGTTGATCCTGATTTTACAGCTATAGAAACAAGATATGGCAGTGGATACAGATGGAACGTTAGTTAATGTTCAGTAATTTTCTAAAAAGTTTATCTATATTAAAAAAATTTTTATTCATTAATTTGGTTATTTTTTTAATTATAGGAATTTTAACAGCACTTTACATTAGCAATGCAAAACCTAATTTAATAAAAAATAAAACCTCCAAACATATTCAAATAATTAACAATACAATTGAGCATATTTTAAGGTTAAATATAAAATTTGAGGAAGAAGATATTAGAAAATTTTTATTTTCAACAAGATTTTTATTTCAAAACTTAGATAGAGTTATCTTATTTGATAATCAATTTAATTTAGTAGGTGATACTGATACGCTAGATTTAGACCCAAGATCCTTTTCTAGTAGACTAGATATAGTTGAGCTAGAAATATTAGACGAAGAAAAAAGCAAAAAAATTGTTGAAACAAAAAACATAAATAAAGAAAAAACTGTTTCATTCAAAGATGTTCTTACTAATTATTCGTGGTCAAAAGACTATGGAAAGCCCTTTACTTTTATACAGGAAGGCTATGATCAATTTTTACTAACAACAGTTAAAAACATTACACTAAATGGAGTTAATATTGGATACCTAGCAATTTCAGAAAATGCTAATGATGTAAAATCTGCTATTGATGAAAGAAAAACATTTATTCTAAGAACAGCAATATTTATAATTATAGTAATATTTATATTCTCTTTTGTTTTAAATAGATATTTTCTAAAACCTATAAAGAACTTAGTAGCATATACAAAAATTATAAAAGAAAAGAGCAAAAAAAAAACAAATATTAATGAACTTAAAAGTAGAAATGACGAGCTAGGAACTTTGTCAAATTCNTTAGATGATATGACAAGTGAACTTCAAAAAAGAATTTCACATGCAGAAAATTTTTCAACTGATCTTGTTCATGAGATAAGAAACCCCTTAACATCATTAAAAAGTGCTTCAGAAATATTGAATGAGACTGATGATCAATCTCAAAGAAGTAAATTAATTAGTATTCTCAATCATGATGTNCAAAGAATTGAAAGATTGATCACTGATTATTCTCAAATACTAAAAGATGAGGTTGCATTAAGTAAAGAAAAAATGAAAAAAATTAATCTCAAATTAATTGCAAGATCTGTAGTAGATGATTTTAATAATATTTATGAAGCAAAAAGAGGAATTAAAATAATGTTAAATGATCAAGATGATCAAGAAGAATATTTTATTAATGGAATAGAAAATAGAATTGAACAAATTATTGCAAATTTATTAGATAATTCAATTTCATTTAGTGATGATAACAAAAAAATCTTAGTTGAAATTTACAAAGGAGATAAAGATAAAATTATTTTTAAAGTTATTGATGAAGGTAAAGGATTTAAGGAAACAGATACAAAAAAAATATTTAATAGATTTTATAGTAATAGACCGGACACCTTTGGAGAGCATTCTGGTTTAGGCTTAAATATAGTAAAAAACCTTGTTGAACTCCATAGTGCTACCATTAATGCCTCAAACAATGTAACGCAAGAAGGTGCAAATGTTGAGATTGTCTTCCCTAAAGTTTAATCATAAGTTGATTAATTAAATTTTTATTATATAAAACTGAGCAATGGATGATTTTAAAGTCAAAGATATATCGTTAGCAGACTTTGGAAGAAAAGAAATTTCAATAGCTGAAAGTGAAATGCCTGGTCTAATGGCATTAAGAGAAGAATACTCAGGAAAAGCACCCTTAAAAGGAGCAAGAATATTGGGATGTCTTCATATGACAATTCAAACAGCAGTTTTAATTGAAACTTTAGTAGAGCTTGGAGCAGAGGTTAGATGGTCTTCTTGTAATATTTTTTCAACACAAGATCATGCTGCTGCAGCAATAGCTAAAGCAGGAATACCAGTTTTTGCTTGGAAAGGTGAAACTGAAGAGGAAGCTGTATGGTGCATCAGACAAACAATAGAAGGTAAAAAAGACTGGAAAGCAAATATGCTCTTAGATGATGGTGGTGATTTAACTGCAATGATGCACAGTGATTACAAAGATTTGTTAAAGGAAGTAAAAGGTGTTTCAGAAGAAACAACGACTGGAATTAAAGCATTAAACAAAATGGAAAAAGATGGAACATTAATGATTCCAGCAATTAATGTTAATGACTCAGTTACAAAATCAAAATTTGATAACCTATATGGTTGTAGAGAAAGTTTAGTAGATGGAATTAGAAGAGCCACAGATGTAATGATGTCTGGTAAAGTTGCAATTGTAGCAGGCTTTGGGGATGTTGGAAAAGGTAGTGCTGCATCTTTAAGACAAAGTGGTGCTCGAGTGATGGTTACAGAAGCGGATCCAATTTGTGCACTCCAAGCAGCAATGGAAGGTTATGAAGTAGTTTTAATGGATGAAGCTATAAGTAAGGCAGATATTGTTGTTACTGCTACAGGTAATATAGATATTGTTACTGCAGATCATATGAGAAATATGAAAGATAGAGCAATCCTTTGTAATATTGGACACTTCGATAATGAGATTCAAGTAGAAGCCTTAAAAAATTATAAATGGACAGAAGTAAAACCAGAAGTTGATGAAATAGAATTAGTTGATGGAAAGAGAATTATTCTTTTAGCCAAAGGTAGATTGGTAAATTTAGGTTGTGCAACAGGGCATCCAAGTTTTGTAATGAGTGCATCATTTACAAATCAAGTAATGGCACAAATTGAACTTTGGCATAATCATAAAAATTATGAAAATAAAGTTTATGTATTACCAAAATCATTAGATGAGAAAGTGGCAATGCTTCACTTAAAAAAAGTAGGTGCCAAACTTACGAAACTATCAAAAGACCAAGCTGACTATATAAGTGTTGAAACAGAAGGTCCATTCAAACCAGATGCTTATCGCTACTAATAGCGAAAAAATAGATATCTCCCTAGAAGATAAAACATCTGAGCTAGCTAAAAGTTTTTCAAGAACACTACAAAAAGGAGATGTAGCTTATTTTCATGGAGAAATAGGTGTTGGCAAAACCACATTTATAAGACACCTCATTAATAATCTTCAACAATTAAATAAAATCAATTTAACNGAAGTTACTAGTCCTACCTTTAATTTGGTAAATGAATATGATGTTGGAAATTTTATAATACAGCATTACGATTTGTACAGGTTGACTGACTATAGTGAGATAAAAAACATTGGTTTATTTGAAAATAGAGAAGAAGTTGTGACATTAATTGAATGGCCTGAGAAAATAAAAGAAACTATTGATTCCAAAATTGATTTACATTTTGAATACAATGATGATTTAAGTAAAAGATATTTAACAATTAAGGGCGTTAAAAATAAATAATAGATGTTACAAACTAATAATAAATTAAAAAAAATTAAAGGTGACGCATCATTTAGATCTTTTTATAGAAAGTCATTATTAAAAAAAAAATCAATCATAGTTTTTGCTTCTAAGGAAAAAGAGAAAAATTTGCTAATATATGATGCAATAAATAGTCTTCTAATTAAAAATAAAGTTTTAGCACCTAAACTTTATAGCGAAAATTATAAAAAAAATTATATAGAAATTGAAGATTTTGGAGACGACTCAGTTTTTAGTTTATTAAAAAAAAATAAAAACCAAAAAGAAACTCTCTATAAAAAATCTATTGATTTACTTGGAGTGATTCAAAAAATTAAACAAAATCGATCTAAAAACTTTAAAGGTAAAACTTACAAAATACCTATTTATGATAATGTTAAATTATTCAATGAGGCAAATTTATTTTGTGAATGGTATGCAAAAAAATTTATAAAAAAAAATAAACTAACCAAGTTTAAAATTGATATAAAAAAACAAATTAGGTTTTTATTAACACTCCTTCAATCAAAAGAAAAAGTTTTAGTTCATAGAGATTTTCATGCATCGAATTTAATGAAGTACAAAAATAAAATAGGAGTTATTGACTCGCAGGATGCTTTAATTGGAAACAGGGCTTATGATTTAGCTTCCCTAATTGATGATGTTAGATTTAGAACAGATGAAATATTTAAAAATAAAATTTATCGTTATTATCTAAAACTAAATAAAAAAAGAGTTAACAAGGCTACGTTATTAAGTGATTTTGAAATATT
>JGI26083J51738_10000120_pt1 | contig 36989 bp, 17 predicted proteins | sample SaaInl85LU_5_DNA_FD_51738 | JGI IMG/M metagenome (IMG submission 51738)
CTTAATGGTCTTAGAAACAGAATTATAATAATCCTCATCAGTCCATAAATCTCCTGCCACCATATCCATATCATCTGCAGATGTACTTACTCGTTTTAAAGTTTGATTAGATTTTAAATCTATAACCACTATATCCGAACTGCAACAACCACACATACCACTACAATAATCTATTTTATATGCAATATAGCCATTGTAATTCAATCCAATTGGGTATATAACAGGAGGGTTAAAACCATTACCATTAGTGTATACATATTCAAAATCAAATTCAGTTTGAACCTCAAGAGGTTCTAAATTTACATCATCTCCATAGGAGAGATAACTGGTTTGAACTTGTCTCGTCTTTAGTTTTTCTATACTATCTGATTTTAAAATTAAATCAGCAACTACTAATTGGTAGTCTTGCTCCAAAGACTTAACTTCTTTTGTTAAAGATTCTATTTTCTCATTTTTCAAGCTTATTTCACCATTTTTTGATGCATTCTCTTTTTTCAACAAGCTAATTTTAGACTCAAGAGCTAACTTTGTGTCGCTTAATTTTTCATTATCATCAATAGACCTTAGTAGTACTGAGTTAATACTATCTAATTTATAAGTAAGTGTTTCTATTTGTTTTTTCTTACTTTGAGAAAAGGAGATGCTTACACTAATAAGCAATAAAGAGACGGTGATTAATTTTTTCATAATCTAAATTAAAAAAAAATTGAAGTTGTAATTTACAAAACCATAAAAAAGTTACACTATAAAAAAGGGGGGCAACAAATTAGTTAACAGAATTAAACTAAATAAAGTGACGATTTAAAGAGATGTGCGTACATTGGTGCTTACAAAAATAAAACAAAAAAGCCTCAACTATCTAATAATTAGAGCGTTGAGGATTTCGGNTTNGTACCCGAAAATGGACAAATATCGAACTTTTTGAAAGAGGATATTCAATCAGTTTTGACCTTTATTTAAAATGCTTATTCACGAATTCAAACGGTTCTGTCGAATTCAACTAAAACTATTGATTTTTATCGTTTTTGATAAAAATCGAAGAACCTATACCTTTGTTTATTAGTGATTTAACTTTTTGAAGGAAGTGTAATTCTATTGAAAAACATTTGAAAATTAATTAATACGACAGAACCCTTGCTTAATACATTAAACTTTTTTTTGAAGTTTTCTTCCAGCCAGCTCTTGACTTAACATTAGTAAAACAAATTATTAAGTCGGCTCTAGATGCTACATTTTCAAAATAGATACTTTTGTCGGCTCTTGAGGCCACACTTTCAAAATACCAAACACCCACATTTCCAGATGCTCTTGATGCAAAACTTTCTTTATAAACTATAAGATCAGCGCTTGACTCAACAGTTTCAACATAAACTTTTACATCAGCTCTTGAGGCGACACTTTCTGTATAAATTTTTTGTGCTTTCGCAAAACCAAATGTTAGCAACATGGTTGCTAAAATCAATAAATTTTTCATATTCTTATTTTTAAACTTTGTTCCTACTCTTATGGATTTTCGGAATGCTCCTTGTTTTTTATGTGGTTGACTTGTCTCCACTCTTTTATTTTGTAACAACAGGTGGTCAGCTTACCTAGTACCGCTATGTCTTTTTAACTTTTAATATAATTACTCTTGGATATCGGTGACGATCAAACGTAATTTAAGTATTAGATGAAGTCAAATCTAAATATTTATTAGTTACTCCATATTAATGCGACAGAACCCAGAACCCTCTATTTTAAATTCTATAGACATTCTGAATTATTTAAGGTTGTAGGTGACATACTTTTCCAAAATTCAGGAATTTCATAATGAGTAATGTTTTTCAATTCAATAAAAGTTACTGACCGACTGGTTAATTTTTCCCAATTATATAGATCTTCCTTTTTAAAACCATTGGAGCAATAGTATATCCGAATATCGCAATTGATCATTCCCTTTTGAAAATACTTTTCGATAATGTATTCATGCTTATTTAAATAGGTAATCATTTTTTTTCTTTCAATATCAGTGTCAACTAATTCATCTATAACACTCAATATTTCTCCTCGTTTGGTAATATCCACATGAATTTCATCTTTAGGAAGGTAACATTGTGATGGTTTATCCCAAATTATGAATTCTTCAATTTCTACACCCATTAATTCTAAAAGCTTAATTACCTCAAATGCAATAATCCCACCCATAGAATATGCTGTAATTCTTTTAATTTTTTTAGGCAGTACATTCGTCTTTTGATATGCAGTAAGCAAAATATAGGCTAACTCTTCAATAGATTCATAAAAAACCGGGGAATCCATAGCCATTGGATAATTAAAAGCAATGCAACGTGTATTGCTATTTTTTGGATAATTAGCATAAATTAATCCGAGACCAAAAATCGGAGGAAAATACCATTCTTCATGTTCTCCCGAATTCCATTCTAAAAACAATTCCTGACTTTTATTATTTATTTCTGAAATAGATGCAATAAAATTAATAGTAGGGTTTTTGAAAAACTCCATAATTGACATATCTATGTCCAATTTTTCTTTAATCTCTTTCAGCATCATAATAGCTTTTAGACTAGTTCCTCCGCCTTTGAAAAAATGCGTAGAATTTTCAATCGAAACATAATTGTTCCAAATTGTTAGAAGTGATGAATTTTTGATTTCTTCAACTGAAGCATTCATTTCATCTAAGTAAGGCATTTTGAATACTATAGGTTCGATTGGGTTAGTGGCATTTTCTTTAATCAACTCCATGTATGCGATATGTGCTTTTTTGATCTGAATATCATTAAAATAACCACTATCATATTCCCATCTAAATATTAGATTGTCGTTAATTATCTCTACATACAATGTAAGTGGTTGTTTTGGCCTACAAAGACCATTAGCGTCTTGTTCAGAATTTTCTCCAGCAAATTGAGCTGGATGCTGTATAACCAAGCCTATTTGATGATAGTTATGATAAGTTGTGCCTAAAGGGTAAATAATTTGACTATTCTTATGTTTTAATAGTCCTGACAATGCTGCTTTAGTTTTTCCAATTCTATTTGCTAGGGGGATATTTGAATTACATGGAAGTGGAAAAGCCCGCATATACATTCCTACTTCAGGGACATCTCGAGTATCCATAGCTAAAGAAACCCAATTCACAGGTAAAGAAATTTTACTTAATGACTCACTTAATAAAATAGCGTGAACCACAGAGGAACCGGTTTTCCATTCTTTTTGTAATAATTCAACTGAATCAAATATATTTTTGTCTACAACATAGGAAATAGCATTTTCTAACTTTTTCGCAGGATTTCCATTTAACTTTGAAGGTGCAGTGGATAAGTTAAAGTATGCATCCCAATCGTTCTGAACCTCATTTTTATCGCAAAAATTGCGCTCAAAAGTATAATCAATTCCTTTTTTGATACTTGTGTATATATTAGAAAGTACTGCATCAGAACCGCCATCATAAGCAATATGATGCGGATTAAAGTAAAAGTAATTTTCTCCAGCAACATTTAAAATATTCGCTTCAAAGCAGGGACCACTTTCCAAATCCAGCTCCTTAAAGTGTACATTCTTTTTAAAGTTTATAAATTTTCTTTCACTTAATTCAACTTCAATTAACTGATACTCTTTGGGATCTAAATAAGACTTGCGAAGATCTCCTTGATCGCTCACATAGAAACGACAGAACAACTCACGACAAGACTTTAACGTTTGTTCCGCTAAATGTTGAAAATTATTTTCTGTATTTGGAATTTTAAAAATGTGAGGCAAATTAAAAATACTTGAACCTTTTTCTTCAACTTCTATCCAAATTGCCTCTTGGGCTTTATTAGCTTTTTGTTCTCCATTAAATTCATTTAATACGTTGTCATGAAATTGAGACTTATCAATTATGAGCACTAAATCACCCATATTCTTGGCTAAAAATAATTGAAAAACCTTAATTTTCTTGTCAAATAAACGATTCCATTCACGAACAAAATACATTGCATCGAAACTAGATAATCCAATTTCAAAAAAATTATCTTTTGCTTCAATTTTTTTAGTGAAGAGAGAATTCGTTAAATCCTTTACCATATCTAAGGTTTCGTCGGAATAGGAAATTTCTTGTTTTGGATTTTCTATGGCTTTGGTAAATTTCCGAAGCTTTTCTAAATCTACCTTTCCATTCTGATTCATTTCAAATTGTTCAATTTGAATAAATTTAGCAGGCAAATAATATGAAGGGTACGACTGAAGAATTTTGCCTCTAATGTCATTTATTTCTTCATTGGATATTGTTTTGGTAAAAGCAGTCACAAGTTCATTCGATATACCGTTATCATAATCAAAAACAAACCAATCAATATGATTTGAAAACGTTTTTAATATGCTCTCAATTTCCTGTAATTCGAGTCGCTGACCTCTAATTTTAACTTGTCTATCTGATCTTCCTAAAAAATGAAAATTATTATATTCATCCAGGCATCCACGGTCTTCTGTAATCCACGGATTGCCCAAATGTGTCCATTTATCGCCCTTGAAATAACCCCTACCTACGCAAGGTCCATCCAAACTTAAAAAGCCTTCCTTCCCCTTCGGTAATTGATTGCCATCTTTATCAGTAATAGAAATTTGCGAATGAAGCATTGGCTTGCCAATTGGAACAATAATATCATTCGAATACGTGTTAGATATTTCAAAGAATGAATTATCTATAGTAGTCTCGGACAATCCGTAGGAACTGATTACGGTTGTTTTATCAGAGGATTTTGAAATCAATTGTTTCATCTCTTGAAGAGTCCACGAATCCGACCCCACGATCAATAACCTCAATGAATCACATTGTATATCGCCTATATCAAGCCACCATCGAATTATGAAAGGAGTTGTCTCGAATAAACTTATTTTTTTGTTAATAAGCGTTTTAAGGATATAGTCTGGATCTTTTCTTTCAAATTTATCAAGTAGGATTAATTCTGCACCCTGAAACAAGGAACGACCAATATCCCCTAAAAATACATCAAACGAGAATGAGGCAGCCTGTAATACCTTATCACTGGTTGTGATCTGATATTGCTCCTTCCAAGCTGCTATAGCAGCGAGATACCCTTTACGTTTAACCCCTACAATTTTTGGAATCCCTGTGCTTCCAGAGGTGGCAATACAGTATGCAATTTCTGAATCAAAATTTTGATTACTTTCAATTTTAATATTATTTATTAAAGCATTGACATTGCAGGCCTTTTGTCCGCAGAGATTTTCAATCAATTCAATCCGATCGTCGGGAGTTTCCGAATCCACGGGGATAAATGGAATATCGTATATCAAACAAGTTAAAACCAAAGCAATATTTTCAATCGTTCTATCCAATTTAATCAGTAGAATTCCAGAACCTGAAAATTCAATTTGACCTCGTAAATATTCTATTTTTTTATTTAATTCAGAATAGCGAATACTATTATTCGCTGCAGATATTGCTTTTTCCTGCCCTTTACTCTGCAGAATATCGTTCCATACCTCTCGTAAACTTCCTATTGCACTTCTCTTATTTATTTGAATGAGTTCTTTTTCATTTTCCTCAAAAAACTGATTATGTAGTTCATTAACTGCATCTGAAGAGAATTTTTCAGGGTTATACTCCCATTGAAAAAATAAATCCTCATTATCTTCAACAATATCCAATGAGATATCATAAATCGGTTTGTTAATTCCAAAGTCTAATGAATCAAAATTGGCCTGATCAGTTGTAAAGTTGTTATAAACAATAGACGTATTAAAAAATGGTGTTCCGTGAAGTTCTTTGTTTTTTTCAATCTGTGCTATTTGAGAAAAACTTTCAAACCTTCTATCAAATAGTGACCTCCAAGAATCTAAAATACTTTGCTCTTCGCAACTTTCAATTAAATACGGTAGCATGTTTACCGACATTGATTCTATAGCTGTTTCGTCCCAATTATTTTGGGTCGTTACAACCACCCCGCTAGTAAAGTTTTTGTGGGGAAAATAGGTGTACCATAACCTACTCCATAATATGAGAGATGCCTCGAATTTACTACAATTAAATCTCGAGGTTATACCTATTATTTTGCCTTTCTGAGAAGAACTTAATGGTATACGAACAAAATTTACATCTGTCTTAATCTGTATGCGTTCAAAAGGTAATTTCTGCACTTTTACATTTTTAAGATAACCTTTCCAAAAATTTAAATCCGCGGAAATTGATTTAGGACTGTATAATTCGAGTTTCTTTATTTCATTCGTATTCAAAGCTGTAGTAAAACTCTCTAAAAGTCTTTGAATCCCTACTCCATCCAAAAGACCATGATGAATTTTAAATGCGATAAAGGTTTTTCCTTGTATTTCTGACAAGAATATTTCAATCAAACCAATAAAAATCGAAGATTTATATTGGTTAACGAATTCTTTAAAATCCGCTAGTTCTTCAAATTTCTGTGAATAAACTTTAATCTGAGATTCTTTCCATATGTATTTATTAGCTTTACTTAAAACAGAAAGTGCTAAGTTCTTTTGTTCTTTGATCCACTTATGCAAAAAACCTTCAAAATCTCCATGATTATTGAATTGGAAACCAGATATTATCCAATAGGAATCATTAAGCTCTTCGTCTGATTCTGATAAAAAGAAAATCCTTGAAGCACTTTCGTTAACTTCTATACCTGGTATTATTTTTAGAACTTCCGTCTGTTTTAGATCAGTTACATAATTAGATAGTAATTTTAATTGAATAACCGTTAATATATGATTTATTGAAAGCTCTTTTTTTAGTTTTAACTTTAGGCGTCCACTAAATTTCAAAGCATCAATGGAGTTTAACCCATTGCTGTGCCAATTCAAATTAAAATTTATTTTTTTTGTCGGAAACAACTCTAGTAATACGGAATCAAACTCATCTAAACGCTCATTGTTAGGTGATTCGATAATTGAATTTTGAATACTCTTTTGTAGAGTTTTGATATCAATTTTACCATTTTTATTCAAAGGAAATTCATTTATCACTTCAATAAACTGAGGCAAAGCGTAGGCAGGTAATAGTTCCAATAATTTATCTCTATCTGGCAAAACAACATCATTGTTACCTTCCCCAAATGCTGAGATCATTCCTTCTGAAAAAACAGCAATCCATTTATCTAATCCTGACCATTCTTTTAAAGCATATTCGATCCGAGTTAATTCAATTCGCTGACCATTTATTTTTATTTGATGATCTTTTCGTCCTAAAAAAAACAAATTCCCCAACTGATCGCTGTATCCAATATCACCACTTCTAAATACTTTAGCTCCATTAAAAAGAGTAAATTTAGAAGTACCCTCAGAATTAGCATATCCTAAACCAACAGCCTTTCCTCCAATAACTATTTCACCTTCTTGAAAAGGTGGACTAATTTGATTACTCTTATTTACAATAAATAGATTGGCATGTCTAAAAGAAGACCCTAGTGGTAATTGAGCATTGTAAAACTGACCTTTGTTTTCGAATCCTAGCACGAAAACCGAGCATTCGGATGGACCATAGAATTGGAAAAGTTTAGAAATCGGAAACTTGTTCGCCAACTTTTTTTGAATGCGTTGAGGAACTTTGTCACCACCAGTCATTATGATTTTCTCGCTGTTATCGCCAATACTAGAGTCAAGGTAGTTTTCCAATAAGGCCGGAACCATATGGAAAGCAGTAATTTCAGAAAACACTGATTTCATTTTAACAGGATCTGTAATATCATCCTTCGAAACTATTTTGTAATCCCAATTTTTCCACATTGGAAAAATAAATTCAGCTATTCCAACATCAAAAGCTGGATGAGCAACAATTCCAAATATTTCTGACTTTCTCCAAGGTAATATTGAATCCCATGCTTCTAAGAAAATTAACCAATTATCAAATGAAAGGTGCACGACTTTTGGCGTTCCAGTTGAACCAGAAGTACATATTGATATAGCTATTGAGTTGACATGAAGCTTCTCATTTTTAATACATTCAAACGCTGTTATCTTATCTAAATGGATAAAGTCTCCAATTCGGTTATCAATGATTGAACTGAATATTATATCTGGATTTTTTATGGTAAACAAAGCGTCAACAAACGCATCTGTCTCTTTCTCATTAATCATTACAACTTCAACCTCACATTTCCAGGCTGCACAAATAAGAATTCCAGTATTCAAGTGTTTATCTCCAAAATGCCAAATTCGCTTGATATTATTATTTTGAAATTTACTTACGAGCTCCTTAAATAGCTGCAGTGAGCCCCGTTCTTTTAAATGATTTTCAATCCTTTCAAAAAATGAAGCCCTACTAATAACGATATCCTCTTTAACGCTATATTTCTCTGTGTAAATTATAGAAATTGACTTTACAGGAATATGCAAGTAGCTGTCAAACTCCGTTGAAAATTCAAGAAACTTTTTATGCAAATATTCTATTTGTTCGGTCGGATGAAAACTTGTATTGAAGTGCCAATCAAACTTGAGAGTTGAAGCACCAGGGGTTATTGCCAGACTTAATGGAAATTCTGAAAAATCATGAGAATCAATAAGGCTAAAATCAGATGCTGAATCGTCCAATCCGGATTCAATAGGATAATTCTCATATGCCATTAAAAACGAATATTGCTTCCCTTGAAAAATCTTATGGGTAGTGTCCGCATAATAATAACTTGCTACGGAACGCTCCCGAGACTTAAATTCATCTAAATGCTCCTGCGGAGTTTTATTCAAATTTAGCGTCCATTGAAATGGCAAGGTTTGAATTCCTAGTCCAAAACCATTTTTTACTGTTTCAATTAATCCATTTTGTTTTACAACTCCATATTGAATATTCTCAGAACCAGTATGTCTAGAAATAAAAAAACTCCAAACAAAATTGAAGTATTCGGACAAAGTCAACCCAAGTGATTTCGCATTATCCGCAAATTTATCAGCGTCAATTTCATCTTCAATGGTTAATTGTTTTTTTGATTCAATTGAATGTTTGGTTAATTCTGCATACTCTTCTAAATTCAATAGATATTTTTCATATTGACTAATCGCAAGTTTTTGATCTAGCTTATTGTAAGCATCGTACCAATTCTTGTTGTATTTTGTATTAACTGTTTTTGCTGGGTTTTCTAAAAACTGCACAAAATCTATTAAGAGTTTCTGTTTCCCCCATCCATCAAACAAAATATGATGATTTGTTATACAAAAAACGTTTTCTTCCCCGCAGTCAAACCAATCAAAGCGAATACAAGGCTCTTTTTGAAAGTCAAAAGACGTTTTACGTAATTTTAATTTGATCGCATTAAAATCTTGAAAATTAATTCTTTGCCGATCAATTTTTGGAAAGATATTTTTAGTAGATACAAAAACAGGTTGCTTTAATCCTTCGTATAAAATTACTGAACGAAAACATTCATATTCGTCTATAAGTTTGGTTAATGCAGCTTCAATTTCTGGCCAAGAATATTTTTTCACCTTAAAACTTAATTGCTGCACATAAGTATCTGAATCACTATTTAATGATGAGGTTAAAATAAATTGTTGCGAGGGCAACAATGGAACAATTGATTGAATATCTTCTTGTTTCATAAATTAATATTTCCCAACAAATCGTTGATAGTGTCAATATCATCTTTTGAAATCGATTCATCTAGATCATCAATATTTTCTTCAATTTCATTTAAACTATTTAGGATAGAATTAAATTGTTTTTCAAATTTTCCAATTGGAAAATTCTGATGTGACCTGAACATCCATTTTAAACGACCTTGAATAATCATTCCATTTATCTCTACCATTCCCATAACCATATTCTCAGGAGCCGTCATTTCTCCTTGATCAATGTTCGATGGTTTTGCTATTCCTCCCCAATTTTCATCAAAATTTCCCAAGAAATTTAACAACATTGGAAACGGTGGTTTTTTCCAATTAGCATGAGCCATATAGGTTAAACCGAATTCGGGTAAATTTTTAACTTCTTTTGAAATTTCTTCAACTAATTTGTCTTTTTCTGGCCATTTTTGTGAGAAAACCGAATAAAACTGAGTGAACCACCCTACAGAATCCGACAATTCAAAAATATTATTGTATGACCTTCCATGCGTTTCAAAAAAGGGTGTAGCAGGCGGTAACATAAGTTCGTTCCAAGTCCACAAAACAATGAAAAGAAACTTTTCATTGATTGAATTACCAATGGTGTTATTTTCGAGAAACCATTTTGTTTGATCTTCTGACCATTCAATTTCTGTGTACAATGACTCTTTGTAAGTATATGGCTTCCAATCAATAAATGGATTTAAGATTGTTTCACCATAAAATTCATTAGAAGAACTCTTATTCATTTCATACAAATCCTTCATAGCATGATCAACTTTCCCAAAGACCTCAAACGAACAGTTGTCATCCGCTCCTCCTTGCAATGTATTCTGCAATTGATCCAATATTAATCGCCATGAAAATCCATCGCAATAAAAATGGTTTATTGAAATAAAGAGATGTGTTTTTCCACCAAAACAAATAACAGATCCTCCACAAACTGGTCCAATCTCAAGGTTGAATGACTTTTGTATTTGATTACAATACTCTGTTACTTCTAATTCAGAATTACACTGTTTAATAGTAACTACTGGACTTAAACCCTCTTTCCAACCGTTATTGTAAACCATTGAAAAAACAGGAAAAGCATTCAATGTAATTTGCAAAAAATTTTTCAACTGATTTTCATCAATTGGAACAAGCACTTCTAAAAGAATTGATTGATTGAAATGATTCTTATCCCCAATATACTCCGATCTAAACCATTTTTGTATTGGAGTTAAATAATCTGAAGATTCTAATTGTGAAGAATTGAGCTCTGATTTTGCTAACCCTGAAAAGAAATATTCAAGTGAGGTAGCATTAAGTAAGGCTGAAATTTCAACATCAAACCCCTTAGCTCGCAAACGGCCCACAATTCTTAATGCTGTGATGGAATCTCCTCCTTGTTCAATCAATCCATACTGACCTTTAAGATAATCGAATTCTAATAAATGAGATTGAATGAAATTACTGAAACTAGAAGTTGAATCATCATTATTCTTTGAATTTTTCAGTTCCTCTATAAAAACGTTAAAGTCTGTGGATTCCATAAAATAATCCGGCTGACTCCACAACGGCAAGTTGTCTCTTGAATATTCTTTTAACTCCTCACCTATTTGAGTATCTCCTGCTTCATATAAAAAGTATAAATCTCCATATATCTCTGTGCAATATCCATGATTTAATACTGGAAAATTAATTAAAATGTTTTCGACAATACATTGACTGCTAAAATGATTATTGAATCTATTAATGAAAGTATCTTCTTTTATATATATTGACTCATCCCTCCTATAACCAACAAATAGTTCACTTTTGGTATAAAATGGAATCTTTGCTGGTAGATTATCAATTTGATAATTCCCATATATATCCTTCAAATTAGTGGAAGCATTGTCGCAAAGAACAAGCAGATATTGACCTAGATTGGTCTTTTCAATAATAACAGGAATATCTAATTCTTGTGACCATTCCTCAACTATTGCAAGCGATCCATTCTTTAGGTTTTTCAATGATTGAAGATTAACCAAGTCCACAAAAGTTGTTTCTTCATTCTGCAAACCAATAAGTCTATTGATGGTGTTAGCTATTAAGCTATGAAATGTTTCAGGAATTCTTTTATTATTTTCTCTGAGTAATTTAACGCAATTATAAACTAAGTCGGATGACACAATATTCGCCTGATTAATTATAAAGAGATTCCACGGTTCATTTAACATTTCATCAAGATTAATCTCAACCGGAGAAAATTCTTGACTATTTTCAGCTATTTGCATTGAACTTGTTACAAATGGTTTTAACCCCGAAGATTTTGATTTTTTATTTGAAGTCAATACTGAATTTACTTTTTCTAAAAACTCTATTTGCTGTGTCAACAAACTCCATCCATACTCTTTAATGTGAATACCATTCAATATTTCTTTCAAGTCTTCAGGTATCTCAATCCATTTCCGAAAAGTTTCATTAAAGTCAACACTATGACTTTCAGTAAGTTTATGATTTAAATTTAATTCCAAAGAGTTTTCAATTAGCAGTTTTTCTAGGTCCTGCTTACCATTCGCAGTCATCGGGATATTATTGACAGAAATAAATTTAACAGGAATCATGTATTGAGGAATTTTTTTAGCCAATTCCACTCTTAAAAACTGACTATCAAAACCCCCTTCAATAAAACAGATAAGCTGGCTTGAATTGTTTTGATTTATAACAGTCAAAGCAGAATTCAACTCTACACATTGCTCAATTATGGTTTGAATTTCCTCAGCTTCAATTCGATATCCATTCAATTTTAATTGGGAATCTTTTCTTCCCATAAATATCATACTACCGTCTCTTTGCATTTTTACAATATCTCCCGTTTTATAAGCTCTTATATTATCGTAAAATGGTATATTCAAAAAGGAAGTATGTGTTTTTTCCGAATCATTTAGATAGCCTTCTGAAAGCCCCACTCCAACCAAAAACAACTCTCCTTCAATACCATATTCCACTGGTTCAAGGATATCGTTCAATATTATCGCTCTCATATTATCTATTGGCCGCCCAATAAATGGGAGTCCATTTAGCGAAATTTTTGAGGTTAAGCATCCAACAGTGGCCTCTGTTGGTCCATATTCATTTATTAATTGATGTTTGCTATTGTTCAATATCTTATTAATCTGCGAATTCTTGAGCGCTTCACCTCCCACAATAAAAAGTTTAGGACTTGATTGGTTTAGCCAATCTTCTTCAATTAATGAAATATGAGAAGGTGTTACTTTTACCAAATTGGAAGCGTTGTCAAGAATAGAATTTTTTAAGTTTTCATATACTGAAATCTCTTCATCCTCCAATACAACTGTGTAGCCGAATGAAATACCGCCTAAATATGAGGTTAAAGTAAAATCAAAAGAAAGAGATGTGAATACATGAATGTTTCCCCTTGAAGCATTAAAATATTCATTTTCGCAATGATGCAAATAATTTAGAAATGAATCGTGTTTTATGACACATCCTTTTGGTATTCCGGTAGATCCAGAGGTGTAAAGGCAATATGCTGGTGAACTCTCCTTGATTGAAACCTTTGAAATGTTATCTCCATCATACTCTTTCTTAAGTTCGTCCAAGGAAAATTCTTTTAAAACAACCTTAAGTTTTGCCTGCTGAAAAACTAATAGTTTTCTCTCCTCAGGCCAATTCAAATCAATCGGAACAAAAGCCTTACCCAGTTTAACAATAGCCAATATAGCAATCAATTGCTGAATGCAGCGTTTCATTTCTATTCCAATAAAAGTCGTATTCGCTAAATCATATTTTTGAGTGATTAAGCTTGCATAACTATTTACAAATTCGTTTAACTCAAAATAGGATAAATGTTGCTCATTAAATTGGACCGCTTTCTTATTCGGAGTATTGATAACATGAAGATCAAAATAATCTAAAAATGTAGACTTATCCGTATCTTTTTTTGTGAAATTAACTTCAATTGATTTTTTTTTATTCTTGGTTAACGCAGAACCATTGGCTAAATAAGAAGTTAATTCATGAATATAAGTATCACTAATGTTTCCACGGTAGCTTAAAATAAATTCGTTTTTTGCTGACGGATGCAAAACCACATCTAATTGATCGAAACCTAATTCATCAATATTAGAAATTGGTTCATTGGAAAAAGCAAAATTGGATAGGTCCACATTCAAGTGCTCTATATGATTTTCTTGATTTTTACAAATCTCCCCTAATCGGAGAAATTGCTCTTCAAAACCTTTCTTTAGTTGATCGTAATTCCATTCTTTTTCAACTCGCAATAACAGCTTAATTCCTCCATTGATAAATACTAAATTGTAATTCGAATTATAAATATTCTGAAGGTTATAGAATCCAAATCGAAAAAACATTTCCTCTTCCAAAAGGTTTTCTAGAAATATAAACTGATGTTTAAACTCTCCCTTGTCTGATGTGAAACAATCATCCCAAATAGAATTTTTGTTTACTGGTATTTTATTTACAAGATAATTTATCTCATTTTCAAAAACCTTTAAATCAGGTGCACTTTGAGAAAATATACTTTTACTAAAAACATCTGAAAGTAAACCATTCTCGATAGTCTCAACACATAACTTCTTTGTAATTACTGATTCTATTTCTGAACTTGTTAGATTATTTAGTCCTAATACCTCTGGTTTTAAGGAAGTGTAAGATAATTGTTTTTCTAAAGAAGATATTACCGCCTCATTATTCGATGAAATCGCTGATTTATAAAACCATTCAAATTTTTCAATTAAACTGTCAACAAACTCTTTTGTATATTTATTAGCATCATAGACGATTCGAAGTTTAAAGCTTTCATCACTTGGAAACACGCAAATCGTTAAAGGGTAACCTGTTACTTCTTTTACATCTATTAATTTAGATTTAAAAGAATTCGTTTCAAGGTTATCATAAGGGTAGTTTTCGTAAATAAACAGAACATCTGAAACGCTAGAGTTCTCAGAGACATCTAAACTATCTGATAAATCATCGATGAGAACCTTTTCAAAGCCACTCTTTAATGAAGTAAAGTATTTCACCCATGTTGAGTTAACAATTTCCGGAATGGAAATCTGTATATTCCTAATAAATAATCCAACTGCTGTTTCAATGTTTTCACCTAAATTATTTCTACCGGAAGAAATGCTGTTAAAGTAAATAGTATTTCTTGTATCCAAAGAGTTGACCACTAAACCAACCAACCCACATAAAAAAAGTTGCTTAGTAACTTTGAATTCTTGAAGTTTGGATGCTTCAACGGTAAGACCTCTGTGTTCAAAATCCACATTAACGACTTCAAAGCCATTTTCAACACCTAATCTATTTGCCTTTATTTCAGTTGCTTTATATATTTTACTAGAGTCAGGCTTTTTAATTTTATACGCATTTTCTAATTCAATTATTTTAAGCTGATCATTTGCATTTTCCCATACCTTAAAATCCTTTGAATTAATCCGATTCACAAATTCTTGAATAAGTATTCCTACACTCCATCCATCTAGAATAACATGATTATGGGTCCATAATAAATATTCCTTGTTTTGAATTGTAACCATGCTAATTCGAATGAGCGCATCTCCAAAACCTTTCTTTTGATCCATTTTTAATGCATCTTCTATTGTTTCTGCATCATATTCGTGATACTCCAGTTCTGAATTCTGCACTTCCTGAATATATTTGCCATCTTCTTCAGTTATCTTTACTCGAAGCTGATCATAACTGTTCCATATTGCAGTCATGCATGATTTTATATCCGACAGACTGGAATAATATTCCAATTCAAATAGAAATTGTTCGTGATAAGCTCCATTATTTGAATTATTAAGATAATGACTCCAAATACGGGCCTGCATAGCAGAAAGCGGATATTTTTGATCGTTTAATGCGGATAAGACTGCATTAGGATTATGATTCTCACTAAAAGAAAATCTCCAATCCCCCATTGTTTTAGTTTCCAATAAGTCTGATAATTGAACGTTTGCTCCTAATGTTTTCAGCTTCGACAAAAAACGGATTGCTTGAATCGAATCTCCTCCATTTGAATAATAATTCTCACTCCAGTTAATAGTTGTATCAAATATCGCTTCCCATGAATCTTTTATTAGTTTATTTCGTTTTTCCGAGATTGCTTTTGATAATTCAAAAGCTTCTTGAGTAAATGAATTAATAATTGCAAAATCAGTTTCAAGTAAATTGTTGTTGCTGATTACATTTACAACCCTTTCAATCAAACACCCTGAAAAATCTTGGTATTTAGCGTAAAAATCTACCTCTACAAACTTTAAATCACGAGATACTTTAAATTCAATAAAACCAATACCTGTGAAAACTGATTCTTTATCCGCTATCAAGATTCCTCCAATAACATTGTTTGAATAAGAACTAGAAAAATTTTGCTGTATTGGCTGAAAAGCTGCGAGTATAGATTTTGCTCCAGCTTTAACATCTCCTATACCACGAGAATCTATCGGAACATTCACTGCTTCTAGAGCAATAGAAAAATAAACCAAATCAGTACTTTTCGCTAAACACTCTCTTACAATACTTGCAAGTAAAACCTTAGCATTATTTATGTTGTGCTTACAACTTGCTGCGAATTCACTTGTTAATTCAAATTTATTTGAACTAATTTCATAATCATCACTATCCAGACATTTTCCTGTTTGAATTTCTAAAAAATAGCTTTCCCAATTTTGCTCTTCGTTCATGAGGTTTTATTGGAATTATTATTTTTGTTTTAGTATAGCAATATATTGATTATCCAAAGGAGCCTCCAATGTTTCTTCAATTACCCAATTCGTATTTAATAACATTTCTTTCAGTTCACCTTTAGATGCAAAAACATAATCTTGCCAGGGCGTAACGTATTTCTTATATCTAATACGCACATTAATTTGTCCACCCATTTTCTTTTGCCGCAAATTATGCTGAATGTAGTCAACTGTTTCAGTTTCTTCGAAACCAAAACCATTTGGATCCATTGATTCTAAAAATATTTTTGTCCCCTTGTGGCTAAACTTTTCAAGTAAATTGAGGAAATAATAAAAAAAGCTGGCATTTTGAAGAAGTCCAAAATTATTGCCCAAGAATAAAATTGAATCAAACTTTATGGCTTCATCAAATTTTTCGAAGTGATTTACATCACATAGAATTGTATTTTTTATTCCTTGCTTTTGACAAATATCGATAGCCAATGGTGAATTATCCATAGCATAAACATCTAACCCTTTTTCCTGAAGATATAAAGAATGTTTTCCAGCACCGCAACCAATATCCAAAACGGTCCCTTCCACCCTTTCGGAAGCATTTTTTTGAAGATCTGTCCAATCTTCAAAACCCTCAAAATATGCGTCACTATCTCCATTCAAAGTAAATTGGCCATCATCTCTTTCGACAATTTCGTAACCGCGGCCGTAATCCCCTGAATCGTAACAATCTTTCATATTATTACCAAATGCATCTTCAAATTCTTGTAAACCTTTAATTGTATAATTTTTCATTATGATAACTTTTTCCAAAACATTTGTATAGTTTGTCTCATTGGAGCATCCGTCCCTAAAATTGTAGTTGAATGCTCATAGTTCCTGTTATTAAAAACAAATTTATTGCACCGTGGCGATTCACCAAAGATTTTTCCGGCATTTTTGTAAAGAAAAAGCCCTCCCCAATTATCGTCCCAATCGTTATTAAGATATAGTGTTGCTGCATATCTTATAGAATCATCATCTTCTTTATCACTATGCCAGGGAATATAACTTAATCTATTCCAAAGATAAGCCTGTGCCTCCAATTCTATCTTTTCCGATTCTAAAATCAAATTGTGCGCAATTAAAGCCTCCTTAAGCAAATTTTTATCTTCAGCATTTAAATCTCTGATCAATACCGTTCCGCAGCTGCCAATTATCTCTTTTTGCCAACCTAAACTGGAACGCCACACGTCTGAGTATAACAGTTCCTTATTTTCATTGATTATTTTGTCAATAAAAACATTTGACAAAAAATTATTAATAATCTTCATGTAATACTTTTTAGTAATTCACCTTTAAATTTAAAAAAAATAATTCGAATAACTATTGAATGGCACAAATATATCATTCCTTAAGCACTTAATTCTTTTTTTGTCTGAGACAACCTAAGATTCCATTCAAAAATTATACATAACAATAGATATTTCATTATAATTATTACTAAAGTCTCATATAGAGCAGCAGAAACATCAGGCTATTGCTTTAAGTATCATTGGTAATGTTTTTTATTGACGCAGACCATTCGTTAAAATTATTTTCTAGCACAATGTCTTGAGCATACGAAATACCATTAGTCAACCCTAAAACAAAATGCACCCATCTTTTGGGAATAAAAATAATCTGATTTTCTTCAATTACTCCTTCCCAAGTTTCTAAGTCACTACTCGGTAAATGCGCTAAATCACTATTTGTAAAGTCATTGAACCCATTTGGCAATAAAGGAAATTCCTTATTTCGTATCAGTTCATGATGCTTAGGAGAAACTAAACAAACATATTTAGATCCTTTGAGCTGGAATATTGAAGCATGCACATTGTCATGATCATAATGAGCGTTTGAAACGGAAAACTGAGGATGTATGAATAGCCAATGGGGAGACGAAATGTCCTCTGCAGTTATATGAGGTAACCATTCACTATTGGTAAATTTCGTTTGCAAAAGATAGTTGCCATTTTCAATATATGGTATCTTGAAGTTTGCAATACTTGGAAATAAAGATTCATTTAGTGATAGGGCATAATGCCTAAATACTTTATTGATTTCGGTATCTTTAACCTTCTCGATGATTTTAAAATTTTCTGGATACAGTGCATCTACCTTTTTTGAATTAACGTAATTTAAGTAATCAAAAAAAAGGCCCTCTCTAATCTCTTTATGTGGTATACTATCCAACGTAATTATCTTTGTTTTCTTTTCAATTAATTCTATATCAATTAGCACGCTTTTTAAATGATTGGATAGGTTGTAGTTTATTATAAATGGAGTTTCTTTTTGAAAAAAACCGTGAAAATCCATTTTATTTTTCACATCATAAACTGGTATTTTTCTTTTAACGGAATTAAATTTTGGCAAATATGAATTGTAATATTTCATGTATTATATTTAAATTTAGACAGTCACGGTTTCTCGAATCCCTTTTCAGTAATTTACATTTTAAATTTAAACATAAAAGGATCTAAACAACAGGACTTCTCAAAAAAATCATTTTTCATGCCCTAATCCTTTTATTTCCCCGATTTTCCCATCTTCAATATCAAATACTTGTTGATTTTCGGTAAAAATTTAGGAGTGTTCAATCCATTATGATTACTTCTCCTGACCGAAAGGGGTAATGATCACTACCATAATCCATTACGATTTCATCACCAATTTTTATTTCTCTTACACACATTAGACTAATAGTTCTAAGTTCAATATCAATTAACAATTTACAATTCGGAAATTTACTATGATTGATAAGATTGGCTACCTCAAAGGCAATGCAACATTTTTCTTCTGTCCAATACAATGGATAATCCCTTTGAAATTTTGAATTTTCATCCATTACCCAATCAATCTCTGCTGTGTAATTTGTTGAGATAATAGCATTGACTCCATAATGTCTATTCGCAATTACACAAATTCCCTTGACTGGATGTTTGAGTAAATAGTAATGATCGGTTTCCGGAAGAATTATTCTATTATCCATATTTTGTTTCATAATTATTTCTTTTTACAACTAAAAAAATCTATTAGATTTCCAAGTGTTAGTGCATTTAAATACAGAGAATGAATTGTAATATCTCAGAATCATATTTAAATTTAGACCGCTCCAGATTTCTGTAATACTTTTTAGTAATTTACTTTTTAAAGCTAGAAATAAAATGATATGAATTACTAGTCAAGGGCTCAAATATATCATTCCTCAAGCCCTTAATTCTTTTTTTTTCTATAATATCCTTTCCAAAAAATGCCAACTCACCAATCCTGAAATGATTTATACCCGCTGCTCGATATGAATCAATTTCAGAGACCGAAACAGAGGTGCCTAAACTTTGTAAAATATTGTTTGAAAAAGAACATGATTTCCACTTCTTAATTAAAGACTTGTCAGGTAAATTTTCACAGTCTAAGTAAGCTCCAATCATATTGATTTTATCATAAAAATCTTCTGATCGGAGCTCATCCATTTTTAACCCGAACCTATCAGTATCTAGCTCAAGCATAAAACATTTTTTTTCTACAGCAGAGTTCATTATGTGCGTAAGGTCTACATCTATAAAATCATCCTCTATTTCAAAGCCTTCATAATTAAGAAACCAAGTTTCTATTTTATTCGTTTGCTTTTTAAAGCATTGAAGATGGGTTAAATTATCACTAGCTATACTTTTTATGTTCAAATCTTGAATATGATCAATAATTTCTGTGTTGAAAGAATTGAGCAACTTAATAACAAGCGTCCAATTCATTTCTCTTTTTTTAAAAAAGTCATCTAAGTAAGCTATATTTTCAGCTAATCTATCTTTATGAAACTTTAAATTACTTGCTATTTCCATTCCAAAGGTTTGTAGTTTGACGAGCTCAGATATTCTGGCCTCTCTGATTCTTTTAATGGAAGATTATCACAAGAATTAAATGTTAGTATTATTATTTTCCTTGAAAAATTACTAAAAGAGTTTGAAGACCCATGGAGTATATCTGGGTTAAATAAAAGCATGGAACCTTTCTTCCCAAGTGTGTCTACAACTCCATATTTTTTTTTAAAATATTCCAGTTCATTATCTTCAAACCCAAATAACAAATCACTAGATGCGCTTCCTTCAATCGAATAATCGACATTAACACTATCAAGTTCACTCACTAGAAATTCCTTATGGCTACCAGGAATTAATTTCAACCCCCCACTATCTTCAGTAACATCATCCAAGTAAATAACAATATTTAGCATTTTATTTACGGGAACATTATCGAAAATATTCCAAAAAGGAAAGTCACGATGGTACGGCCAAACTGAATCTCTATTTGCATTCTTTATGTTAACTTTACTTTGGTGTAAATACACATTCTCTCCCAATAATGCTGAAACTATTTCATTTATTGGGCGCTTATCCATTAGCCAATTCTTAAAATAATTAGATTCGTGAAATCCATATATTGACCGGATAGCTCCTTTTCCTTTTTCATAAACTTTTTCAAGAGATTCAACTGATAACTTATCAAAATCGGGCAATTCATCTTCATGGAGGAAATTTTCTAACAAGTAATATCCTTTCTCCTCATAACTCTTCTTCAAGTCCTTATATCCTTTCATTTTTCTACTATTTTTCAACTCCATATTTCACGTGCATAGAAAAATCACATCTTTCTTTTGCAATTGCCGTAACTACAAATTCTTCACCTGTTTCAGTTCTTAAAACAGTGTCCCAATTAATCAAATTATTTGGCTGCTTTATTTCCGATGGTTCCACCAAGAAACCGTGACCATATAGTTTGGAAATTGATTCTTTTTTGGAGAAAGCTTTAAAAATATCTAAAGAATTATTTTGCAACTGTTCCCACTCCTCCCCAGAAAATGCAGAACTTAAATATTCAAAATTTTTATGTTCTAATTTTTCGATATCCAAACCAAAAGAAGTTGAGCTAACTCCAACAAGCACCCAACCATTTGAATGACTGATAGAACAATAAAAACAATCTTCCTTTAATATTGGCCGACCATATTTATTTTTTTTGAACCCTAACTTTTTTAGAGGCTCTCCAATATATTGAATACATAATTGATTTAGTAATTCTCTGGCAAGAAAAGATTCTTGCTGCCTTGTTTTATCAATCAATTTTGAAGTATAATCATCCAACCATTCGTCGGAATTTACAGGCTCATCATAAATGTTCGAGAGTAGCATATGTATCTGCGAAATCATATTAAAGAAGGTAATTGAAAATCCATATCTAATGCTTTTTTCAAGCTTTGATAGATCATTTTATCTCCATTATTAACCATTTTTTGAAACCTTGCTTTATGCACTTTACCTATACCATGCTCACCACTTATTCGACCAAAATAATTTATCACTATTTCGTCAAATTCTACTTGAATATTTACCCAATTTAAACCATAATTGTTTTGAAATATATGGATATGATAATTCCCATCTCCTCCATGTCCAAAAATAATATTTTCAATTTCAGATTTCACCAAGAGCTTTTTTAGCTCCATAATTGCCTTATTCACATGACGCAAAGGAAAACTAACGTCCAAGTCTATAAAAGGCTTATATTTCTGCAAATTCTGTCCAATATTAAACCTTTCATCAAGGATGCTTTTATCATGCTTAGTTACTCTATATATTTTGTCCATATTAGCTGGTAACTCTCTATCTGTGGCAATCCACAATACATGTTCATTTACCTGTGATGAGAATCGTAACGCATCTTTCTCAGCTACCTCTAAAAGGTATGGATTGGATTTTAAAAGTTCGGGGACAAGCTTTAGCACATTGGAAAATTTATCTGTTGCTATTCTATAATACGCCAATTTCCTTAATGGTGTCACACATTTTAAAACAACACTACAAATAAACCCTAACGTTCCTTCGGAACCAATCCAAATTCCTTTCGAGTTAATTCCTTGTGATATTTTAGTGGCATAGCCTCCAACTTGAATGCTTTGTCCTTTTGCCGTAAGTACATCTAGTCCCAATACAAAATTCTCGATTTTCCCATATTTCAAGGAAAAAGGGCCTCCTCCGTTACACGCAATCATTCCTCCAATAGTAGCCTTATTCTGGCTTCCCGGAATAACGGGAAAAAACCAATCTGATTCATTGGTAAATTGCTGAATTTGCGACATAGTAACACCCGCTTCTACTACTAATATTCCAGATTCTTTATCAAACCATGAGATTTTATTTAATTTCTTTAAACTAATAAATATTTCATTTTTATCTGGAACAGCTCCTCCACTAACACCAGATAAACCCGCACCAATGCGGTATTTATTACATGAATTAGTTCTTAAATATGACTCTAATTCACTAATCTCTTTAGGTTCGAAAATAGAAATTGGGGTAGAGGATACACCAGAGTGATCTTTAATTGCTTCCATTCAAGGTGTTTTCAAGTGATTTAAATAATTGTTTAATATTATTCGCACCAAAGCCATCAAATTTATTAATACGTTGAATAAACTCATAAAACAGTGTTGGTCTGTCACCAATAGGTTCCGTGAATACTTGTAGTAACAGTTTATCACCATCCTGTTCACATAATATATTGTATTTGCGAAGCAATTCGACAGGAACATCTGGATGTTCCACAGTAAGGCTATCATAGTATTTTTCAGGAACAGCCGTAAAAGCTATACCTTTGGATTTGAATGCACTCACAAGTTTTATTAAATCTTCTACTTCAAAGGCTAGGTGTTGAATTCCATTACCAAAATGATGATCTAAAAAAACGTCTACTTGTGATTTTTTTTGCTTTTTAGGCAATGGCTCGCTAATAACTTTATTAATTTTGGTTTTCCTACAATTCAATACTTGCATTTTCATCCCAATGGACTGATTATCAAAAAACTCTTCGCCTATTGTTTGTGATTGATCGAGATTCAAAAGACGTGAAATATAATCATTCCAAAAACTTGATTCATTAACACGAACTACAGATGCTAAATGATCAATTCCCAAAATATCATTATTCAAATCAAAATCATTTAATGTTTTAAAACCTGGTAACATTGAAGTGCAATTTGTCCGCTTGATAAAAACAATTTCATTGTCATCAAAAAGTTTGCACCGAATTAACTCAGCTTTTTCATCATTCTCTACTATGCTTTCAATCCCGTTATAAAGAAAAATTGCATTTTTAACCCGAAGATACTCAAGAGTGTCCTGGATATCTTCCACTTCAACAGCAAATCTTTTAATTGAATTTCCATGACGATCAACAAAAGACACTACATCGTGAGCTGAAGGGTCTAGTGCTGATGTTAATAGTATGTTGGCATTCCCGCTTTGAAGCCAATATGTAATTTGATTACCAAATAAACCTTTGAATTCACGAGTCCCTTTAAGCTTAAACCCCATAGCAAACTGATGCCACCACGCCACAACCTTTGCCATCCCCACATATATTTCAACAAAAAAAACGCCCGAATCTTTTACTACCATAAACAGTTTTTGAACTCTTTTGCAAAAGTGCAAATTAGTTTTCGTGAATTATATTATCTTTGATTTAGTAATTATAAAACTATAATCTCCTTAAAAGTAAATAAAATTCTGATAAATATATAAAAAATAACGATATTTGAATTCTATACAATTATTACTATTACTTGCATAAATTAACTGCATATCAAGACCTATTTGTAAAACAAGAGTTGATCTATAGAACTGCTGAAAACAATAGACTCCATGGTAAAGCCAAATTAACAGGTATTGGTTTTAGTGAATTTTGTGACTGCGTCAATTATATTTTAGATAATTCAAAGTGGCCATACCTTCAAATTGACACAATTAACAATAGTTGGATATTAAACTCAAAAAAACAAGGTGAATTAATACTTGGATCTAGCACATTCAATCACCCTACCCTTTCTGTAAATGATAAACTTTGGAGTATTTTTATTGGTGAAAATGATGAGCATATTGAATTAAATGTTTTTTTTCATCATGTTTTAGCTGATGCGCACAGTTTTCAGTTATTTTGGGAACAAATAAAATCATATTTAAGTCAAGGAAATTTTATTGATTGGGAAACCAATACTGAAGTACCTAAATATCCTGAAGAACTATCTATTAAAGGTATAAAACCTATTCAAAACATGGGGCTCGGCCCCATTAAGCGACACACTACTAAAATTAGCATACGAAGAAAAAATAACTATGAGGAAATTGCTAAAAGTAAAGGGCTTAATTTATCCACAATTCTTTTAGGAGCATTGCAAAACTTACTTGACAACGTAGAAGAAACGTTAGGTGTAAATTTACAAACCGGTTTAGCATTAAGAAATAGACCTAGTAAAATTGCTAAGGAAACGTTCTCAACTCAAGTTAATTTCCTGCCAATTAAACATCATCAGATTGAGGACTTAAAACTACTAGGTAGATCGGTTAAAGAATTATTTAGATTCCAATCCTACCCCCTTACTAAATGGCTAGAGACTAATAATAGAACTAGTGCTTTTAATGTTCTTTTTTCCTATCAAAAAGAAGCATACAATACGAATGATGATTTTAGCGATGCTCAAATCATATTTGAGCCAGTCCAATCGGACGAAGCTATTCTTGGCGTTCACATTTTAGAATACTCTCAAAATGAAATAAAAATTTCTTTTGACTATAGACTTGATGTTGCTGATGATTGTTTTTGGAGAAGTTTTATCTACAATTACTTGATTTCAATTTATTCTATTCTTGAACGTAAAGATCAAGCCCTACATTTTGATCTAGCAAAAGTTAAATCAAAGCACAACAACCATATACCCCTCTGGGAAGGGTTTGATAATGCTCCGGATAATAGAATTGCGCTTGTCAGCGGCAAGTATAAACTCACATTTAGCGAATTAAAAGCTCAGATAAATGAAATTAATGATACTTCTAAATCTAGTATATTAAACTTAAAACCGAATAGGAGTGTAGAGAGTATTAAGTTAATTTTAGCAGCATGGAAGAACAAAAAAGCAGTTACATTTTCTGATAAGAGAGTAGTTTCAATTCCTCATTCAACTTTATATATTGGGGAGACTTCTGGTAGCACAGGAAATTCTAAAAAAATAGCCATACAGAAAGAAGGAATTGAATCTTTACTTTTTGATTGGAATAAATTACTTGAACATGATAAAAACTCAATTTACTTGTCAATTGCTGACCAAAAATTTGATGTTTTCTTTGGTGATTTGTTCAGGAGTATTCTATCTGGGAATACCCTAATATTAGCGGATGAGGCTGAAAGATTTTCACCGGAAACTATTTTAAAACTCATAAAAGAGCATGATGTCACTCATTTTGAGAGCACTCCAACTTTCTTAAACCTATTATGCGATAGGTTACACGAGGCTAATTCTTTGAAATTCATTATTTGTGGTTCAGAACCAATGTCTCCCAAACTATACAATAGACTTGTTCAATTAGAAGAACCGAAAAAAATATTTAACAGTTATGGTTTAACCGAAGTGAGTATTGATTCATCCTTAGCAAGACTTACTAAATACAATGAAATTTATTTTCCATTGGGTTTCCCTATGGGAAATCAAGAATTCTCCATTTTAAATACAAAAGGGAAAATTGTTCCTTTTGGTGTCTGGGGCGAATTACGCATTTCTGGGAATTGCGTTGGAATCCCGCTGAATTCTGATGCATCAAAATATTCAACAATTAACAATAAACTTTCATTCTCAACTGGAGATAGGGCTTTATTGCACCCTCAATTAGGGCTTATTGTAAAGGGAAGAATAACAAACGATTTTTTAAAAGTTAATGGGAGAAGGATTCCAGGAATCGACATAGAAAATTACTTAAATCAAAAAATTCAATCAGCAAAATTCGTAGTTTTTGAACATCAAGGACTTTGTGTGATGGCTCATGATTCTGACTACGAAGACACTTATTTAATAGATTTATTAAGATCAAAATTTTCTCGGCATCAATACCCTGACTTATTAGTTAAAGTTGAGAGCTGGCCATTCAATTCAAATGGAAAAACAGATCTAAATACCATAATAAAAACATTAAAAAATACGCATTCAGAGAGCACTCCTTGGAAGCCAAGCGAAGATTTAGTAGAAAAAATTGTACTCACTGCTCTTAAGAAGTTGAAAAAACCATTTGGACAAGCTAATGAGTCTTTATACAGATATGGTTGGAACAGTATCGATTTAATATCATTTGTTAATGAAATTACTCTAGAAGGATATCAATTAAACATCCCCGAACTATTCGAAAACCCTAACATATCTACCATTCTTTCTAAAATAAAAAAGTTAGAGCCTAAAATCAACCCAAGTGAAGATGAAATTAGTTTAGATAATGATGATTTATCTGATATCTTAGATATATTAAATAAATAATGAAATTCACAAAAGAAGATATCGAAAAGGCCTTCAAGACAAACGTATTTGAAGAAAGCTTACTCGTTTTGCAAGTTGATGGAAATAAGGAAAACTATATCGAATATGCTGTAATAGAAATTCCCAATATTCAACTGACAGAGAAAGAAATCATTGCATGGATAAATGAAATAGATCGGTTTAAAGAATTCTACACTTATGAAAGCACTCAACCACTTAGAATCCGATTAAAAAATCATACTTATCCTATCAGTATTCTTAATCCTAGCAAAGCTGCGCAAATATCGTGCTTGGAGGATGTTTACGCTATACTTTCGAAAAAATTTAATCATTTCGATGTCCAATCGCCACCTCTTTTTAACGTTCTAATTGCTAATTGTGAAAACTCCTCTTACATAGGTCTAGCCTATCATCACTTATTATTTGACGGGGTATCAGTTCAGCTTGCAATGAGCAAACTAGACCCTCTAAATAACATTATATTTAGCGAATGGAGTCCAAAAATTGAAAATTATTCAAACAGTAAATGTGACGACATACTTCCCTTTAAAATTGAAGAAATTATACCACCAGCTTCAAGTGCTGAACAGGGTTACTTCAAGACGTCTATTAATTTTAAAAATTGTACTTATGAAGACCTGATGATTTCGTGGGTTGACTTTGTAAAAGCAGGATCCGGAAAAACTACATATATTGTAGGAGAAGTTTTTTCTGCGAGGGGAAAAGAATCAGAATCAAATAATTCATTGGGATATTACATTCAAACATGGCCAATAATATTTGATAACAAAAGTTCTCAAACCGAATTAATTCAACAAAGGAATAATATTAGAGAAAAGTCACACCTGCCGGTAAACGAGCATTATCCACCAAATCTATTTGATCATTGCTGGGTAGTTGAGCCAAAAATTGAAACTGGTTACAAAATTGAGTTTTACTCAACAACGCATTATGCATTAACCATAATATTTAAACCAGACGGAAAAGATATCGATGTAAACTTTGTTTGGAACCTTGAAAAAACGAACAAAGAAGCTGCCCAGGAAATAACACAATCATTTGAAAGATTTATAGATAATAATAATACCAGTTCAATTCAAAAACCAATAGCTAAGCATAACTATTCTTCTATTCTTGATCTCTGGATAGAAGTTGTAAAAAAACACCCGAGTAAAGCTGCCATTGAAGACCATACTGGAGAAAAATTAACCTATCAGGAACTGGAGGACAAAGCAAACAAACTGGCCTCTTGGTTAAACATCAAACACCAGCAATGTATTGGTGTAAATACTAGTTACTCAACCAATATTATCGTTGCTTTCCTTGCCATTTTAAAGCGCGGAGGTATCTATATACCGTTAGACCCCGCAGCTTCAAATGAAAGAATCAATTATATTATTGAAGACGCTAAAATTGAAACAATAATTTCAGATCGAAATTCAAATCTTGGCTGTGAAACAATTGACCCAAACCAAATAGTTGAAATAAATAAGGATTTCGTAACGAATGAAAACTTAAAAAGCATTGATGACTCATGCTATCTGATATATACATCTGGAACAACAGGAAACCCTAAAGGATGTTCCGTAACCCATAAAAACCTATTAAATCTTTTCCTTGGGACAAAATCATGTTTTGAATTCAAAACTTCAGACCATTGGATTATGGCACATAGTTTCGGATTTGATTTTTCTACATGGGAAATATGGGGGTCTCTTTTAAATTCTGGTACCCTATACATACCGAAAAGAGAGGACGTTCAAGATACTTTCACTTTCCATGAATTGTTAAAGGAAAAGAATATTACAATTTTAAACCAAACTCCCAAATCATTTTACAATCTAATATTAGTAGATGAAGATAGTCATTCATTAAATTCTCTGCGGTATGTAATTTTTGGAGGTGATAAATTAACTCCAGCAAGATTAACTGATTGGAGAGACCTATACCCAGAAACAAAATTAATAAATATGTATGGCATAACAGAAACTACTGTTCATGTTACATTGAATGAAATAAAAAATGAAATACACAGTAAAATAGGAAAACCTCTTCCGGGTTATTTTATTCGATTAATTAATGATGCCGGCGATCAAATTCCAAGAGGATTCTTAGGTGAAATATTAGTTTCTGGAAATGGAGTCTGCAATGGTTATTACAACAAAGAGGAACTTACTAAAGAAATATTTATTGAAAATGGAAAGTCATACAGGTCCGGAGATATTGGCTGGCAAATAAATGATCAATTCTATTATTTAGGAAGAAGAGATCGCCAAGTAAAAATAAGAGGCTATCGAATTGAGTTAGGTGAAATAGAGTTTTTGTTAAAAAAGAAATTTAAAGAAAATGATTTTATAGTTCATTCATTTAAAGAAGATTCTTTAATCTGTTTTTATAAGGGAAAAGGAAACAACCTTAGTGCTAATGATTTCAAAAATTACCTGCCTGATTATTCAATTCCTAGACAATTTATTCATCTAGATAATTTTCCACTTAATCAAAGTGGGAAAGTTGATGAAGATCAATTGAAAAAACATCTTACCAAAATAAATAAAAAAGATTCTTTGTTAAATGGAAAAGAAAAATTGACAAAAGATCTATCAGATCCATTCATTGAAATCTTAGGCGATCAAATTGATTTTTCAAAAAGTTTCATTCAAAATGGTGGTGACAGTATATCAGCAATAAGGCTTATTAACAAACTGAAAAAACAAAGATATACGGTTACGGTCAAAGAATTATTCGAACAAAGCTCAATTGAAAATTTAAACTTTAATTTATTACTGCCTGAAGATTCGAATAAGAACTATCTAGATGAGTTCCAAAAAACAATTTCTGAAAAAGCGGATAACACGGTCTATTTCCCATTGCTTGAATCTCAAGAGGGTATTTTATTTGAATGCCTCAAATCATTAAATAATGAATTATATGTTGAGCAATTGATTTTTGAAATACCAGCTAAATACACTGTTGAACAAATTGAATTCGCATACACTGAAGTTTGTAATAAAAATCCAATATTACTGGCTTATATAGAACGTAAAGAGGAGAAATACCTGTTCAGTACTAACTTAAATTTACGTATTAATATAAACTTGATTACAAACCCAAGTCTAGTGAATTTTATCCAAGAAGACCTTCAGGCTGGTCTAGATATTCACCAAAACTTATCTCGATTATCACTTAAGGTAGGGTATGATAAACATGAAATAGTATGGACACATCATCACTTAATTCTTGACGGATGGTCTCTGCCCGTATTTTGCCAACAAATGATGAAAGCTCTGAATAATGAACAAATAGAATATTCAGATAAATTCATACAATTAAGCTGCCAAAACTATTTTGAAAATGAGAAGAGTAACTTCTGGAAAAAACTAACTGAATTTAACGAAAATGAACCTTTTATTCCGCATCAACCTGATCGCAATAAAGACAAATCTTATTTAAAGTTAAACTATCAAATAAACCGACCTCAGGAATCTAATAGCATGGGTATGTCGCAACATGCTTTCATTTTTGGAGCATGGACTGCATTTATTAACTCCTTATTTAAGAAAGATAAATTTTCAATTGGAAATGTTGTTTCGCTGCGAGGGGATGACGATATAGATGAAATGGGAATGTATATTAGAACATTGCCTTTCGCTGATACATTTAACTCTAAAGACACTTTTGAACGATATGTAAATAGATGTTTTAATTTACTGAATGAACAATCTGAAAACAAGCATAAAAATATTAATGAATTCGTTCAACCTAATCAATTAAGCCATCTATTTGTTTTCGAAAACTATCCAGTAAACATTGATTTTCTTAAAGAAAAAGAAATTAGAATTATAGATTACAACGAGAAAACAAATGCGGAATGGACAACTATTGTTTATCCAAACAAAAATGGATATGAATTTTCAATACTTTATGAAACAAGCTTTTATTCGACATACTATGTTCAATCCATTTTAGAGCACTTTAATAATTGGATAAATAATTTGAACTGGCAAAAAACGCTTTCCTCTTCAATCGATAATATCAACACAGAAAAAGTTTTTGGGAACAATCTATTTTGTTTTCAAGACACTGATTTTAATATCATTAATATTCTCAAAAAATCCTCTAAACAAGCAGCGATTATTTCATCAAAAGGAACGATGAGTTACTCGCAACTATGGGAGACATCTAAAAAACTATCCATAAAACTGCATGATAAAGGTTTAAATAAAGGAGAAGTTGTTGGACTTGATGTTAGTACTACCACAAATTTCACCATTTCAATTTTAGCAATTTGGATGTGTGGCGGAATTGTATGTTCTGTTGACCAGAGATATCCTAAAAAAAGAAAAGATTTTATATTCAAAAACTGCAAGTTAAGATATATCATTTTAGAAGAAAACAACGGTTTAGAAATTAAAAACATTAATGATTCTTTTACAATACTTGATGAGAAAGCAAGCTTTATTTTGCACACATCAGGGTCTACGGGCACTCCAAAAGGAGTAATACAAACACATGATTGTTTGACAAACTTGATTAACTGGAATAAATCCCAATTTAATTTAAATTGTTTGGATCGAATATTACAACTATCATCATTCGGTTTTGACGCATCCTATCATGAAGTTTTACTTGCTTTGAGTCTTGGGGCAAGCCTGATAGAAGTTCCATTGGAATCAAGATTAGACATCTCTGAGATTAAGCATCACATGAATCAGCACCAAGGAACTATGGCGTGGATACCTGCTAGGCTTCTTAATGCAATTTTGGATACAAATGAAAGTTTTTTCGATGATTGTGAAACCATAAAAAACATTGTAACAACCGGAGAAGCGCTTTTTGTAGGAAGTATGCTAAAGTCTCTTTTAGAACGAAAAAATATTAATCTTTTAAATTATTATGGCCCAACCGAAACACATGTAATTACTTCAAAACTAATCAACAATTCAAATATTTCTGCCCAACCAACAATTGGAGAAGTGCTTCCAAATTGTGAGGTTCTCCTAATGGATTTAAATAGCAATAAAACACCTATTGGCATACCGGGGGAAATATGGGCTTCCGGTCCTCAGATAGCACTTGGATACCTAAATGACGATGACTTGACACAATCCAAATTTATCACCTATGAAGAAAAAAGATGGTATAAAACAGGAGATTGGGCATACGCAGATCAACACCAGAACTTTCATTTTATTGGAAGAAAAGACGATCAAGTAAAAATTCGAGGATTTCGAGTAGAACCAACTGAAATAGAAAGGATAATAACAGAATCCAACGATGTCAACCAATGTTGTGTATTGATAATAGAGCAACAAATAATTGCTTTTACGGTAAGTCAAACTGAAATTACCAAAATTAAATCACGTTGCAAACAATTTTTACCTGACTATATGCAGCCATCACACTGGATGGAACTGGAGCAAATTCCGTTAAACTCAAATGGAAAAGCAGACCGAAAGATTCTAGAAAAAATATGGGTAAATGAAGATAAAAATGATATCGTTAACCTAAATAAATCAGCTGCAAGTGAATGTTGGAGAGCTGTTTTGAACCATAGTAATTTTTCTTCTGAATCAACTTTTCAGACTGTAGGAGGGAATTCAATTTTATTAATGAAATCTCAGGCATGGCTCGAAAAAAATATTAATCTATTTATAACTATTAAAGAATTGTTGCAGCATGACACTCCTACCCTTTTGGATAAATTGATTGATGATAAGGCAAAAATTGAATTAAAAAACATTCCTGAAAGCTTCCCTCTAAATGTTCTGCAAAAAAACATTCTAATATCTGAACTAGGAAATACATTTGAAGAAATTAGTCCTTTTGTTTTATGTTTTGATGCATTTCTAAAGATAGACATTACCCAAAATCAGTTCCAGGAATTAGTTTTAAAACTACTTATTCAATACCCATATCTAGCATACGTTATTTGCGATGCTAATAAACCAAAAGAGGCTTATTGGCAATCTTTAGACAATAGTATCGAAAAACTATTTAAACCATTAGAGAATCCAGTAGCATTAAGCGAGCCTCTTATTAGGTTTATCTATGTTAAAGAAAATCACATACGTTTTGAATGGCATCACATTTTATTGGATGGATTAGGGTTATCGTCTGTTATTAGTTCAATATTAAAACTTTTGGACGGAGATTTTACACACAAAAAATACCCCATAGATTCTCTATTAAATTTTCCAGTAAAACAAAGTCTAGAAAAAATAAAAACATCTTTTTCACAATCAAAATCAATAACAAGAACTTTATCGGAAGATGATCTTCAAAAAATAGAAACATATATTCAAAAAAATAACATCAGTCTTAGTTCATTTTGCTTTGCTTCTGTTGGTTTGGCAAGTGAAAAAGAATTTTTAGCTATAACTGATATAAAATCTCATCCCGGAATCCCTGGAATGTTCACTGAAATTTTAGGAATTAAATTAAATTTAAACATTCGAGAATTAAGCGAAATTGCAAATTTCAATTATCTTAACGAACCAATTGAAATAGATACAGTAATTAACTTCATGAGCATACAATATAATTCCGATATAATTGACAGAGTGCACTCTCGTGAAACTCTAGTTACCAAATATCCATTCGAATGGCAATTTATTAACGAAAACAATAAATTGGAAGTAGCATTTTATTTTGACTCAAAAAGCAATGCGTCATTAAAGATATTTGAGAGTTGGAATGCACATATCGATGTTTTATTATCTGGAAAATCAGAACCCAATACTTCTTCTGACTCCTCCATTATTTTCTCTGATTTTGACTTCTAATGATAAATTATTTAACTGAAAAAGTAACTCAACTCGCAAAACCCGGATTTAGAAATGCTAAAGGAGATTCATGGGCTGAAACTACCAGCTTAATGGAAACACTTATTCAAGAAACGGGGAACATTCCTCAAATCACAGAATGGGGCGAATCAAATCAATATAAAAATTTCACAATTCGATTTCCAGGTGAAATTTCCAAAACAATTATTTTAGGGGCTCACTACGACACATATGATGAAACACCAGGAGCGGATGACAATGCAAGTTCAGTTGCAGTATTACTTGGCATATTAAAGGAATTACCCGCTAATTTTAAAAGGCATTTCACTTTTGAATTCATCTTTTATGCTTGTGAAGAACCACCTTTTTTCGACACAAATGAAATGGGTAGTTATGTTGATGCTTCAAAACGAAAACCTGAGGACATAGAAATGATGATATGTCTTGAAATGGTGGGCTATTTTAAAAACGAAAAAAACAGTCAAAAGTATCCTTTTAGAATTTTAAAATACATTTATGGTAACCGCGGAAACTTTATTATGGCAGTCTCCAACAAAGCATCGAGAAAAAAAGGTTTACATTTTATGAAACTTTTAAAAAGGCAACGCAAGCATTTTTACAAAAATCTTTTGTTACCTATCTCGTTTTCAGGTTTAGGCTTGGATTGGTCAGATCACAGAAATTATTGGAACATAGAAGCCCCAGCAATTATGTTAACAGATACCGCTATGTTTAGAAATCCAAATTACCACGAAAAAACAGATACTCCAGAAACTTTAGATTTTGAAAAAATGCAATTTTTAACTCTGGACCTATTGAATCTTATAACTCAGGAATTAGGTAATAAATAACTCTCAGGCAAGCAAAAGAATTGGTTTAATGGACATTGTTAATTTAATAAATAAATATTCTTCTGGTGACAAAAGCACCCTAAAAATAGTTGAATCTTTACTTATGAAAATCAAAAATGAAGATCACCAGTACAATTCAATTATTCACCTAAATGATGAAAACGAGAGAAATGCTAAAAGATTAGATAACTATTTCAATGAAAACAATAAATTATTTGGTCGTCTGCATGGTATTCCTATAATATTAAAGGCTAATATAAAAACACGAGACACTATGGTCACCAGCTGTGGTTCGGTGTTATTGAGAAATCATATCGCTAAGCAGAATGCATTCATCGCCAAAAAGCTTGTTGATGAAGGTGCTCTTCTCATTGCAAAGGCAAATATGTCTGAATTTTGCAACTATGTGTCCAATAATTCTGAAAATGGCTTTAGCTCTCTCGGAGGAAATACGTATAGTTATTTTGGACCAGAAAAGTCCGTAGGAGGATCAAGCTCAGGTTCGGCAGTAGCGGCTGCAGCAGAATTTTCTCCCATCACCATAGGCACAGAAACGGATGGATCTGTTGTTTACCCATCATCTCTGAATGGAGTATTTGGATTTAAACCAACCAAACAGAAAATTTCTAATGAAGGGATTATAGGAATTTCAAGGTTCTTCGATTCTTTAGGAATAATGAGTAAATCTATTGATAACATAAAATATTTATATCAAGTGCTCACAGAAGATAAAAACGAATTTGAAAGGATTTCAAATATTTTAATCGAAAAACACTCATTTGAAAATTGCTCATTTGAAACTAACTTTTTGAATGATTTAACCAGTTTTTTAAAAAGCCGTAATATCAGTTTCAGAGACAGCAACATCTGCGATGAAATATCAATCTATCACAAAGATCAGGATATAATTTGCCAGACAGAATTTAAACAAATTATTTTAAAAGAAATTGAGATCCCTATAAATCAATTCTTCCAAAAATGTCGCGACCAACTTCTAAATTCATACTACAGTGATATAAATGAAATAGAGCGGTCAATGAATTCAATTTACGATATAAATGGAGAGTATTTACTGGCAATTGATCGTATTAAAAATTATCGAAAACAATTCGACTCTAATATTTCAAACAATTCAATCGATGCTATACTGGCAATTACGACTTGTTCAAATGAAAAAAACTCTTTAGACATTTCCTCAATTAGCTCTATACTGGGATTACCTCATATAACCGTTCCGATTCCAACAAATAGTCAAATGCCTCTAGGGCTATCGATAATTGGAAAAAGAAATTCTGATATGCCAGTTATAGATTTAGCGAAAAAAATATACGAACACTACAAATCTCTGAATTAATATTTTTCAAATGAACAGAATAGAATATCTCAATAATTTAGCTCAATCTAATGTACAATTTAACCTAGGAGCTGGAACTCCTCCATTAGAGCTATATCCTAAATTTGACATAAATAATTATCTCGAAATTTTCAAGAGCAATAACTCATCCGATGTGCTAAACTATCATAAAACTTCTGGGATAATTACTGAATTAGCATCGGAAACACTGAAACTCAATGAAGGCATAAACTGCCCTTCAGCAGAAATAATACTTACTAACGGAACTCAAGAGGCTATTGCTCTAGCCTGTAACGTTTTTAAAAATAAAACAATTGCATGTTTAGACCCCTATTACCCCGGAATTGTTGATACTGCGAGAATGGTTGGCGGTAAACTGAAAATAATTCCGGAAGACCGAATGTTTGAAGAATTAGATAAACTAGAATCAGGCTCACTATTTTATATTTGTGCTGATTTTTCGAACCCAACAGGAAAAACTCTAACTATCGATCAGCGAAAGGAAATCATAACAATAGCAGAAAGAAGAAATTTATATGTTTTCGACGACGCAACTTATCGAGAAATTAACCTTTTAGAGAAAACAGATACTCTATACTCCATGAATCAAGAACGAGTTATTCATAGTATGTCTTTTTCAAAAATATTATCTCCTGGACTCAGGACAGCCTTTGTTTTCTTACCGAAATTATTAACTTCAAAATTCCTTGCTGCTAAAGCTAATATAAGCATCAATAACTCCGGAATTGGACAAGCAATAATAGGTGGTTGGTTGCTAGAAAATAATTTCCAAATTAGCGACCATCTAACATTACTTAAAAGTCGTTTAAAAAAGAATCAATCTGTTTTAAGAGAGTATGATTGTGTATATTCTGGAGGTTTTTTTACTACACTCAACATAAATATTAAAATAAGCTTTGATTGGTGCCACGATATTTTAGAAAAACAGAGTATTGCCGTTTGTCCAATGAGGATGTTTAGTGACAGTAAAAGCTATGAAAGCTCTATTCGCTTAGCCATCGCAAATTTAAATGAAACAGACTTGAGAAAAAGTATTAATTTAATTATCAACTACTTATAGATCAATCAAGTCAAATTCATTAGAAATTTCTGATGAAAATTTATTAGAACTTTATGAATATATTAAAAGACAAAAAAAGAAATTTTTAGGACCTGATTTTAAATCTGATATTTTAAATTTGTTGGACAGAATAATAACATCCAAAGAATCAGCTATTATTGTAAAAAATAAATGCAATCAATTGACTAATAATGATTTAATTACTGATTTAAAGGTTCTGTCGCATTAACTTGGAGTAACTAATAAATGTTTAGATTTGACTTCATCTAATACTGAAATTATGTTTAATCGTCACCGATATC